>Ga0123332_1000108_pt1 | contig 73363 bp, 64 predicted proteins | sample BioC12SIPDNA_4_FD_89958 | JGI IMG/M metagenome (GOLD analysis project Ga0123332, IMG submission 89958) | Anaerobic biogas reactor microbial communites from Washington, USA - Biogas_R2_A C12 SIP DNA | ecosystem: Engineered > Bioreactor > Anaerobic > Unclassified | place: Washington, USA... | reverse complement strand
TTCAACGCCCGATCTATCCGGCTGACGGCCAAAACGTTCTCCCAACCGTATCGTTTCCGTTCCCCTACAGGCCTTCAACGCTACCTGAAGGACTGTCAGCCGGATAGATCGCAATTCGTTTTAAGCCTGGCAGCAAGACATCGGGTTGGTGGAATGGAAACTGTATATCTTGAAACCACGTTCCTCAGCTATCTTGTCGCGTTGCCTGCCCGCGATTTGGTGATCGCGGCGCACCAACAGATTACACGGGCTGGTGGGAGCGGCGTCGCGGTGGATTCCGTTTGGTGGTCTCTCAGATCGTGCTCGATGAGATCGCGGCGGGCGATGAATCTGATATTCGGAAACGGCTGGAGGTCGCCGGACTGCTCAAGGTAATTGCTGCGTCGCCGGATGCGGAGGCTTTGACGGCCGCAATTGTCGAGGCCGGGGTCATTCCAGAAAAGGCGGTCCGCGACGCGGCGCACATTGCCGTTGCGACCGTCCACGGCGTACAATACCTGCTGACGTGGAATTGTCGGCATTTGGCCAATGCACAGATCTCGCGCCGCGTGGCACAAATATGCAGCGAGCGTGGCTTCGTCATGCCGACCATTTGCACTCCCGAGGAATTGTTCGCGGAGACTGACGATGGATGACGATCCAATCGTTGCCTCGGTGCGGAAGATTCGCGAGGAACTGTCTGCCGCGTTCGGATTCGACGTTCACGCTATCTTTGCCGACTTGCGTCGGCGGGAGGCGGCGCTGGGTGACCGGCTGGTTAGGCAACCCGAAGCCCAAAGGCCGAACGAAGCAGGGCACCCGGGTAGCGCTATGGGCGATTTGCCGGGGAATACTCGTGCAACCGCGGGTGGGTGATTGCCGTCGTCGCGGGCTACGTACATTCCCTTGTTCCCACGCGAACGAAACCCTCTCCATGAACCTGCTCGATCCTGTCCCTCCCATGTCACACCGAGTGGTCTTCACGTTCATCATCTTCGCCGTCCTCGTGTTGCTGGCGGCGTCGTGGGCATGGGCGCGTTGGGCACTGATCCGTCCGGCGCCGGAATTCGAGTTCGACGAAGGCTCTTTTAGCGTCAATCTACTTATCGCCGGGGCGGTGCCTTGGTTCGTTCAATGGGCAGGGATAGCATGCTTGTTAGTCGGGTTTCTTTCTTCTCGGTGGGGATTGGATCGGCGAGCGGTTCTCAAGGCGGCGGGCGTTCCGTTGATTGTTGGGGCGGCATGGTGGACCGGGATTGTGGCCGTTCACTGGTCGGAGAACCCGCTGGATTGGAGTGTGGCTGCTTCCGATGGTCATTCGGGCAGTGATGCGGGTGTTGGAAGTCTTGTGACAGAATGCTTTGCGGTGGAGCGTCAATGACGCTATCTTGAGGGCAATGTCGACCGGCAATCACCGGTTGGTGAAGTCCGATGACCGTTGACGATTCGATTCTCGGCTCTGGAGAGCCAAGCTACGGGGAGGTGGTTTGCCATGCGTCTGCTGATTTGCCTGGGGGTTGTAGGTTGCTTCGGTTTCCATCCGTGCGGCCTGGCGGAGGAGCGGCCGAACATTGTTGTGGTGCTGGCCGACGATTTGGGGTACGGCGACCTGGGCTGCTACGGCGAGCCGGACGTGCAGACGCCGAACCTGGATCGGTTTGCGGCGGAGGGGATGCGGTTCACCGACTGCTACTCGGCAGCAGCGACGTGCTCGCCCTCGCGGACCGGGCTGATGACGGGCCGGACGCCCTATCGGGTGGGCGTCTCGCGTTGGATTCCGTTCATGTCTCCCATGCATGTGCCGGAAACCGAGATCACGATCGCCACGCTGTTGCATAACGCGGGCTATGCGACGTGCCATTCGGGGAAGTGGCACTTGAACGGCATGTTCAATCTGCCGGGCCAGCCCCAGCCCGACGACCATGGGTTCGAACACTGGTTCTCCACCCAGAACAACGCGCTGCCAAATCACCGCAATCCGTACAACTTCGTACGGAACGACATTCCAACAGGGCCGCTCAAGGGCTTTTCGAGTGAATTAGTGGCGACTGAGGCTATCGAGTGGCTGCGCAGCGGGCGCGACAAGTCGAAGCCGTTCTTCCTGTTCGTCTGCTTCCACGAGCCCCACGAGCCGATCGCCACGGCGGAAAAGTACACGAAGCTCTACGAGCGGTTTCCCGATCCGAGCCAGCGGGCCTACTATGGCAACATCACGCAGATGGACGTGGCCTTTGGGCGGCTGATGAAGGAACTGGCGGATCAAGGTTTGGACGACGGCGAGACGCTGATGCTCTTCACCAGCGACAACGGACCCGCTCTTACCAGGTTTCACCCCTACGGTTCGACCGGGCCATTACGGGAGAAGAAGGGCTCCACGTATGAGGGTGGGATTCGCGTGCCGGGAATGGTGCGCTGGCCCGGTCACATTGAGCCGGGGCAAGTGTCCGACGAACCGGTGTGCGGCGTCGATCTGTTGCCGACGTTGTGCGAGTTGACGGGCGTCCCCGTGCCGAACGATCGGGTGATCGACGGAACGAGCATTCTGCCGTTGTTCGAGGGCAGGGCGGTCGTGCGGAAGCGGCCCTTGTTCTGGCAGTATAATCTGGCCATCAGCAAGCCGGTGGCCGCGTTGCGGGAGGGGGACTGGAAGATCCTGGCCGCCATCGATCCGCCGTGCCCAAAGGCGGGGGCGGATATCACCGAAGAGCAGATGGCGGTATTGAAGACGGCCAAACTGACCGGCTTCGAACTCTACAATCTGCGGGACGACGTCGGGGAAACGACCGATCTGGCCCAGGCGGAGCCGGAGCGGTTTGCTGCGCTCAAGGCCAAGTTGACGGCGACGTACCAGGAGGTTCAGAAGGAAAGTCCGGTCTGGCCGGTCTGGAAATGGCCGCGGTATGAGGCGCAGCGGATCGAGTGGCCGGAGTACAAGGCGCTGCGGAAGCCGCCGAAATAGGGCGGGCGACTATCTTGATCGGCGCCGTCGTCTTAACCCGTACAATCGGCCCACATCGCCTGGCAAAAAGGGAGTTGCCCATTCAGGCTGCGTTTGCTTGTCTGTCATGATGGCGTACGCTTCAACACTGCACTGTGGAGACTATCGGGCCTCAACGTGGATGGCCCGATAGACGGCGCGTCTTTCGCCTGATGATGTCATCTGACCAGGGCGTGCCGTTGTGGGTTCGTGCACGCAATCGGAGAGCAGGACAATGAAGACGCGAAAAGGCTTCACACTCATCGAATTGGTCGTCGTGGTGATGATCATCGGCATTCTGGTGGCGATTGCCGCCCCGAAGATGTTGAACATCACCGGCGAGGCGACCGATAGTTCCGTGCGAATGTCGCTGAACGTCGTCCGCGATGCGATCGAGACCTACGCTTCGCAGAATGCGGGCGTCTATCCGACGGCTGCCAGCGATACGGCGTTCAAGGAAGCGTTGAAGCCGTATCTTCGCGGCGTTTTTCCCAAATCGCTGGTCGGCACCAAGGATAGTACGGTTACGATGAGCACCGACGATCCGCTCGCGGCGAACGGTTCCTCGGGTTGGATGTACAACGGAACGACCGGCGAGTTCATCCTCAACTGCACCGATCCGTCGAAGGACGGCACGACGACCTACGCCCAGTTCTAGAAACACCGGCCGGAATCCGCAATGAAGGCACGACCGAGAACGTAGGCCGCCGGCCCTGAATGATCTGCAATGAATGCTCCCGCACATGTGCTCGTGGCTGAAGACAACCCGGCCCTTCTCGGGGTCATCGCTCTGACCTTGCGAAACACCGGTTTCGAGGTAACGGCCACCCATTCGGGATCGGATGCCTGGGAGTACCTGAGAAAAAACGGCGTGGATCTGGTGCTTGCCGACTACAACATGCCCGGTATGACCGGGGGAAGTCTGTGCGAGGCGATGCGACACGACCCACGCCACCAGGACACGCCGATTATCGTGCTGACGGCATTCTCGGCAGAACTGCAGCACGATCACGAGTTCGAGTCGTTCGGAGTCTCGGCCGTCATCCGCAAGCCTTTCAGCCCTCGCGACGTGATTGCACAGGTGAGACAGATTCTCAGACCCAATCGGCAACCAGCGACTATTCCAGCAGCAGCCACAAGCGATGTCCCCTCAAGCCCCAACTCAGACTGAAGGCTCCGCCTCACAGGCAGTCGAGGTGTTGGGCAACATCCGTGTCCCGCAGAGCGCCGGAACGACCTCTGGGAGTCCCGCCCCTCCGCATTTCCAGAGCCTTCTGCACCGCGCTGTCGCCTATCAGTCCGCAACGGCGCTCGTAGGTCTTGCCGTTCTCCTGCTCGGATTCCTGGCTAATGGTAGCCTCCACACGGCTTCCGGCTGGATACCACCAGCGACTGCGGCCATGATCGCCTCGCTTTGTGTCGCCCTCGGCGCGTGGGCTGCCTGGCGGACTCTGAAACCGGCTCGTGCGGTCGAGCAGCAGTTGCATCGTTTCGTCCTGTCGCCGGTAGTCGCTGCCGAAGCAGTGATTCCTTCCGACGGCGTCACGCCGCTGGAGACCGGCTGGAACCGGCTGGTTCAGCACCTCCGTTCTTCCGAAGAAGCCCACGGCCTCAGCCAGCGCCTTGAGGTGGCCATGCTGAAGTATCGGCAGCGCCAGGGCGAGCAGATTCTCAACGCCTTGACCGACGGGATTGCCGTGACGGACGACGCCCAGCGGATCACCTGTGCCAACAACGCATTGTATAGCATCCTCCATCTGAATCCCGAAAGCGAGGTGTTGCTGGGCGATTCGATCGAACTTGCCTTGGCCCGCGAGGCCGGCATCGAGCCCGGCACACGCATTCTCGACTCGGATCACCTGCGGCACCGCGTAGTCCGGGAGATTGCATGTCCACGCGATAATTCAAGCTGTACGCTGCGGGTTTGCCGCACTCCGCTTGCCGCTGAACACCACTCGGCCCAGGGCGGCTTCGTGTGGTGCGTTCGCGACGTCACCCAGCAGAAGCTGGCCGACAAGATGCGCGACCAGTTCGTCAATGCGGCCACACACGAGTTGCGGACGCCGATGGCGAATATCAAGGCCTACGCCGAGACGCTCGCCCTCGGAGAAGTCGACGACGTCGAGCAGCAGAAGATGTTCTGCAACGTCATCAACGACGAGGTGACCCGCCTGGCCCGGTTCATCGACGACCTGCTGCACCTGAGCCGCATGGAAGTGGGGGCAACGACCCTGCAGCTCCAGGTCACCGACATGGGCCGGTTGCTCGAAGAGACCGCCGCCAAGGTCCGGCCGCAGATGCTGCAGAAGAACCTCCAGTTCGAGATCGAGCTACCCGGCAAACTCCCCGAGCTTATCGTCGACAAGGACAAACTCGCCGTTGCGGTCATCAACCTGTTGGGCAACGCGGCCAAGTACACGCCCGACGGGGGAAGCGTGCAGATGCGCGTGTCGTTGCCCAAAGACACGCTCCAGATCGACGTGGAAGACACGGGCATCGGCATCGCCGCAGAGGAGATCCCGAAGGTGCTGGAAAAGTTCTACCGCAGTTCCGATCCTCGCGTCTATGGTGAGACCGGAAGCGGTCTGGGGCTTTCGCTCGCCCAGGAGATCGTTCGGCTGCACGGCGGCACGCTCAGCGTGGCCAGCGAACTGAACAAGGGTTCCCGGTTCACGATCGTCCTTCCCGTAACGGCGGAGTAGCGGCCATGTTCGAGCTGGAAAAACATGGTGCGGTTCACGTCATCCACGGGGATGGGCCGCTCAACGTCGATTTCGTCGAATCCGTCGGGCAGTTGTTGGAGGAGTGCCTGGACGAGGGGCTGCCCCGGGTCGTGGTCGACCTGAAGAGAGTGCCCTTGATCGACAGCGCCGGAATCGAACTGATCCTCGACTATCGCGACAAGTGCCAACGTATGGGCGGCGACCTGAAGCTGGCCGCCCCCAATCGACTCTGCGAGGATATTCTGTTCGTGACGGGTGTGGAGCAGGATGTCGAAGTCCTTCCCGAGGTGTTGCGGGCGGTGGGGAGTTTTGTGCGATGACGGATGTGGCAACGCTGGACAATGCGACTGCTCCGGAACACTTGCCCCTGGCGGAAGTGGCGGGCGCAGCGATTCTCTCGGCAGAACCCGCCCAGCATCCGGGAACCGGCAGGCTGGGCGAGGAGCTGTTGCGCGCGGGGTTGATCAGCGAGGAGCAACTCGAGGAAGCGCTCCGCCGCCAGTCGGCGTTGGGGATGCGGCTGGGCGCCGCCCTGGTCGAACTGGGGTTCGTCACCGAAGAAGACATTTTCCCGTTCGTGGCCCAGCGGCTCGGCGTTCCCTGCGTGCAATTGCGCGACGGGTTGGTCGATCCGATCGCTGCCAGGCTCCTCCCCCGCGACAAGTCCGAGACGCTCGACGCCCTGGCACTGTTCAAGGTGCGCGGCACCTTGTGCATCGCCATGGCCGATCCGTTGAATCTGCGCAGCACCGACACGATCGAGCGGATCACGGGCCTGAAAGTCCGACCGGTCGTGGCGCACGCCAAGAGCATCCAGCGGATGATCCAGCGGGTCTACGACGAGAATTTTCACGTCGACGCGGTGACCGCCGACATGGAAGAGTCGGCCGTTGAGATTTCCGAAGACGCCATCCAGATCGACTTGCACACCTTGAGCGAATCGGGCGAAAGCAGCCCGATCGTAAACCTCGTCAACTTCCTGATCATGCAGTCGCTGCGGCACAAGGCAAGCGATATTCACATCGAGCCGGGCCGGCGTCACACCACGGTGCGATTCCGCGTCGACGGCCAGTTGCGCGAGGTGCTTCGGCCCCGGCGCGACCTCCATCCTGCATTGATCTCCCGCATCAAGGTCATCGCCAAGATGGATATCGCCGAGCACCGGCTGCCCCAGGACGGGCGGGTTCACGTGGTCGTCGACCGCCGCGAAATCGACCTGCGCGTGTCGGTACTGCCCACCGTGCTGGGCGAAAAGGCCGTGATCCGCGTGCTCGACCGCCAGCGGCTCACCTTCGATCTGGACAAGCTCGGCTTCTCGGAACAAGTTCTGCCCCAATTCAAACGCCTCCTCGCCAAGCCGCACGGGCTATTGCTGGTCACCGGCCCGACCGGAAGCGGAAAGACGACGACACTTTACTCGGCCATCGAGCTGATCAAGTCAATCCACACGAACATCATTACGGTCGAGGATCCCGTCGAGTACCAGTTGGAACTGATCAACCAGGTGATGGTCGACGAGGGAACGACGCTCACCTTTCCCAAGGCCCTTCGTTCGATTCTCCGCCAGGACCCCGACGTCGTCATGGTCGGTGAGATCCGCGATCCCGAAACCGCCAACGTTGCGGTGCAGGCCGCACTCACGGGCCATCTCGTGCTCAGCACGTTGCACACGAACGACAGTTCGGGCGCAGTGGTTCGCCTGCTCGACATGGGCGTCGCCTCCTACAAGGTGGCCGCCGCCTTGATCGGCGTGCTCGCCCAGCGCCTGTTACGAGGGGTCTGCCCGGAATGCAAAACCACCCATTATCCGCCTCGCGAACTGCTCGACGCTATCGGCTACCGGGGCGACCGCCGGCGCTCGTTCGTCCGAGGGCAGGGTTGTTCCCGTTGCCACGATACCGGTTGCCAGGGACGGCGAGGGATTTATGAGCTTCTCACCTGCGACGGCGAGATGCGGCGGTTGATCGCTCAGGAAGCGTCGCTGGAAACGATGCGAAACCACTTAAAAACCCAGAAGATGCCCAATTTGTTCGACCAAGCCGTCGAACTTGCGGAGGCCGGCGAAACGAGTCTCGATGAGGCCATCCGGGTCTCGTTCTTCGAGTAGGCCTCAACGCAGGTGGACCAAGCAGCGCCATGCAGTACGAATACTGTGCCAAAACGACGACCGGCGAGACCCTGGAGGGCTACCTCAACGCCAGTTCCACGGCGGACGTCCATCGGCAGTTGCGCCAGCGCGACCTGTATCTGGTTTCGGCAACTCCTTCGGGTTCACAAGGGGTGTTTCGCGCGGCAGGCTCGGTCGGGCATCGCCGATCCCGCGTCGGCAAACGCGACCTGATGGCGCTCACTTCGCAATTGGCGATCATGGCACGATCGGGTGTGGATCTTGCCACGGCCTTGGGAGACGTGTCGCGCGAGTGTCGAAATCCCCGACTGAAGGACATTCTCGAACGCGTCCACGGCGAGGTGCTGTCCGGGCGTTCGATTACCAGTGCGCTGGGAACGTACGAACACGTGTTCGGCCAGAGCTATGTGGCAAGCGTGGCCGCGGCCGAGGCGGCCGGCCGCTTGCCGGAGGTGCTCGCCCGCCTGGCGGCCCTGCTGCGCAGCGAGTTGCGAATGACGTCGACGATCCGGTCGTTGCTGGCCTACCCCCTGGTGCTGGCGAGCGTGTCGGCGCTGGTCGTGGTGGCGCTGGTGTTCTTTGTGTTGCCGCAGTTCGCGGGGGTCTTCGAGCAGTTGGAACTGACGCTGCCGCTGATCACCAGGATTCTGGTCGGTGCGGCCAACGAGGTGCGAGGCCGGTTCTGGTTCTGGGGCCCCGTCTTCGTCGGCTCTATAGCGGGATGTATCGTCTTCGCCATGAGCGGCGCCGGGCGAGCATTTCTGGATCGGATGCTCCTGAGCGTCGTTCTCGTTCGCGACGTGACCCAGTCGTTGCTGATCGGCCGTGCGTTTCGCCTTCTGGGCACCATGATCGAGAGCGGCGTGCCGCTGCAGACGGGGCTGCGCTTGACGCGTTCGGCCTTTCGCAGTTCGCTTCTGCAAGGACTGTTCAGGACGCTGGAAGACGACGTCGTCAACGGCCGAGGCTTGAGTGCCGGGCTGGTATCCTGCCGGTTTGTGCCGAGTGCGGCCGCCCAGATGGTGGCAACGGCCGAACGAACGGGAACGCTCGCGCTGGTGACCCAGCAGATCGGCGAATACTACGAAGAAGACGGCGAGACCCGCCTCCGCGAACTGGCGGGCGTTCTGGAACCGCTCATGATTATCGTCATGGGGGTGATCGTCGGCCTGGTGGTGATGTCGGTCATGTTGCCGATCTTCGATTTCGCCACGGCGGCACATTAGACCTTCGGGAGAGAATCATGTTCCAGCAAAGACTCACTTTCACCCATCACGGGCTGCTGGCACTTGTCGTGCTCGGCGCAGTCCTGATCGGAGGCTTGTGCGGCCGCCCGCCCGCGGGCCAGAGCAACCGCCTGCCGGCCGGCCAGGTTCCGCAGGCTGAGGAGTATCCTGCGGGACATTTCCTGGCGGGAGGCGAACGATCGGTTCCGGTCCTCGAGAAGATCTCGGCGACCCTGGACCGGATCGACGAGCGGCTTGCCCGGTTGGAAAGAATCGCGCTCGAGGCGGCCGAAACTGAGAAATAGGGAGCGATTGGTGGTGAACGGATCCGGCAAAGGTTGGATTGGCCTCGATCTTGGGTATCGAAGCATCGCGATCGCGCAACTGCAGCGGTCCGGGGCCTCGCTGCGCATTGCGGCAGCCTCGGAGATGCCGCGAACGTTCTCCTCTCAGCTTGAGCCGGCCTCAGCCGGCAAGTACGCCGACGTCAGCAAACAGGAGCTGGCAACGGCCCGGTTGCTTGCCGCAGGAGTGACAGGAAAGACCGCTGCCTGCGTCCTCCCCATAAGCGTTGCCGAACTCACCCATGCAAGCCTGCCTCCCGGCGAGCCTCGCGAACAATATGCCATGGTGGCCAACGAATTGGGCTGCTCCCACTGCGATCCGTCCCGGCAGTTCGACTACTGGCCGTCGGCCGTCTCGCCGGGCGAAAAGTCGTCGGGGCTACTCGACGTCAACGTGATTGCAGTCGACGAGCGTCGAGCAGCGGCAATCGCCGAAACCCTGAACGCCGCCCGGTTCGACTGCCGCGTCCTGGACGGTCTGCCCCATGCGGTGGCACGGGCGGTGCAGATGGCCGCCCCAAACCGGTTCGGACGTCCGCTGGCGGCGGTGCATCTGGCTCATGATGAAGCTCTCTTTGTCCTGTCGCGCGACGGGGTGCCCGTCTTCACTCGACAGTTTCGCAACGCCGGAATGCATCGCATCGTCTCGCAAGTCAGCGACTCCCTCGGCCTGCTGGCGGAAGAAGCCGTGCACGTCTTGCGCAGCCTCGGTCTGCCCGAGGTTGCTGACGGACGAAAACGTGGGGAACAGATTCAGGACGTTCTTGCGGAGATCGCGGTCGAGCCGCTGGGAGAACTCGCCGAAGAACTCCGGCGGACGCTCTCCTACCTATCGACGCTGGGCGGCGATGCGACTCCCGACAGCGTATGCGTGTTGGGGGACGGGGCCGCCGTGCGGAATCTGGCCGCCCATCTGGCCGCTAAGGCCGATATCTCCGTCTGGAATTGGAGCCTTCCGGACACAAACCAATGTGAAACGACTTCCTCGCTGCCGCCGGCCGTGTTTGCCGTGGCGTCTGCACTTTCAGGCCTCGCATGGGAATCATGAAGAATCGCGTCAACCTACTGCCGTGGAGGCACAGAAAAGCGGGTCTGCTCAGGACCTTGCTCCCGCGATGGTGCGCCGTCTGGATCGTCGCCTTGCTCACGTTTGCCGCCGTCTTCTGGTTCAGCCGAGCCCACTACGCGAAGACGCTGGCAGTCGTTTCGGCGAGGGAATCCGCTTACAGGCCCATAGCCGCCATCGTCTCGCAGAATTCGCAGATGAGGCAGGCGGTTCGCCGATTCGGCGATCGCGAGACGCTGGTGGGGCAACTCCACGACGACCTGCCGGTTCTGTGTTTCCTGGCGACCGTCAGCCGGAGCGCCCAACTCTGCGAAGGCCGGCTGGTTCTGCGCGATCTCCGTTTCCAGCAGCAAGCAGAAGGATCCGGGGCAAGAAGCCGGTTTGCTGACCCTGGGCAGGCGGTGCCCGATTCGCGGCCGGTGCTCACCATCGAGGGGGACGCCCTGGACAATCTGGCAATCGCTCGATTCGCTGCGGCCCTGCGAGACGCTGCTCTGTTTCGCGATGTCGTGCTCGAATCGTCGGTGGGCAAGACCTCGGCCGACCGTTCCGTTCATTCGTTCGTCGTTCGTTGCGAAATCTGAGAGAGAGAGTCCCATGGATCCAACCAGAACCGATCTACGCCTTCAGAGGTTGCGACTGCTCGTGAACGGCATAGCCGCGGCCGCTCTCTGCGGGACGCTCCTGGGCGTCTGGTGGTCGTGGATTCGCCCGCTGGAAGCCGAGCGTTGCCTTGCCCTGCAGCGGATGAGTCAACTGGAGATGCGGCTGGACGCCGCCGATCGCGTCAGGGCGGAGCATGCCCGGCTTCGGGAGCAACTGACGGCAGTCGAGCAGCGCGAGGCCGCGCTTCAGGCCCGCGTTCCCGACGATCCGGGGGAGGAGGAGTTTCTCGGACTGGCCTCCGCGCTGGCTGAAGAGACGGGACTGACGATCAAGGACTACCGGCCCGGGAAGGCCACCGGCGGGGCGTCTTGTTCTTCCTTGGAGGTTCAGTTGATCGGTGAGGGCACCTATGGAAGCATTTGCCGCTTCCTCGACGGGCTGACGAAACTCCCTCGTCATTCAACCGTCGCCGCTTTGCACATCGGCACTGCCGACGCGGAGCAGGTTTGCCCGATGGAGATCTCGGTCGTGCTCTACTTTGGCGCTACCTCGGGAACCACGAAACCCGGAAAGGACGCGCCCCATGCGTGACATCGCTACGAACAGGTCGCCCCAGAGTTGCGTCAAGCTGGCACTCGCTATCGGCCTGACCGTGATCTTTGTTATCGTGGTCGCCGTGCAGGTCAAGACGTACTCGGGCGACACCGCCGAGTCGACGATGGCTGTATCGCCGGCGGCGCAGGAGAACCCGGTTGGCGAAGGTGCATCCGCGAGTGCATCGCTCCGTCACGCCCGTGGGGAATCGTCAGCCACGCGCGCCCCCTGGCCGGAAGTCGACGTGAGCGAGTGCACCGTATACGACCCCTTTGCCACGCCCGAATACTTCCTGCCGAAGCCGCAGGTCCACGCCCAGTCGGAGGAGACGGCGGAGGCAAGGCAGAAGGAGATTGCCTTGGCGCAGAAGCTGGCCGCTCAACAGCGGGCTATATCGGATCTGATGGAGGCGGGCGTGAACGCCGTGCTGGTCGGCCCGGACCGCACCATGGCCCTGATCGGAACTCAGCAGCTCGAGGTCGGAGACGAACTCCACGGCCACCGGGTGGTCGCCATTGAGGCCCAGGGCATCGTCCTGGAACCGCTGGAAGCGATTTCGGAAACGGCTCGCTGAAGAAGTGAAGGTAGACCGATCATGCCCAACCGATTGCCGGTCCCGGAAGAACTCCTTCATCTCATCGAAAAGCGCGACGTCGACAGCGTCGACGGCGGCGAACGTCGGAGCGGCACCGAGCGGCGGCAGGTCGACCTCGGGCCGCTGGGGGCTATCGAGTCCGCCACGGACCTCGACGAAATCCCAGTCGAAGAGCGGCGGAGCGGTGACGAACGGCGCAAGGCGCCCGATCGAAGGAAGCAGCGGTGAACAGATTGTGCGATTGCGGGTGGGATCTCTGAAACGGTATCCAGTGGGCCGGCACACTGTTACACTGAAGGTTGGTCTTCCTGGTTCGGGCATTCATGCCCGGGCCGGGACGCTCTTCGATGCACGCACCTGTCCGAATTGTTGCCACCCGCCCACCGCCGACACTCATGCAGCACGCACCCTACACCCTCGCCGATTTCGGGCGCAACCCGCTCATGTTCTACTACGAGATCACCCAGGCCTGTGATCTCGTCTGCAAGCACTGCCGGGCGTCGGCCCAGGAAAATCCGGCCGACGACGAGCTGACCACCGACTTGTCGACGGCGCTGATCGACCAGGTGGCGTCGTTCCCGCGTAAGCCGATCCTGGTCCTCACGGGCGGCGACCCGCTCAAGCGTGCGGATCTGTTCGACCTGATCGCCCATGCGAGAAGCCATGACCTGCAGGTCGCCCTGACCCCCTCGGCCACGCCTCTGGCGACGCGGGAGGCCTTCGGACGGGTCAAGGAGGCCGGGGTGAGCGCCCTGGGGATCAGCCTCGACGGCGCCGACGCGGCCACCCACGACGCCTTCCGCGGCTGGGAGGGGAGCTTCGAGCGGACGCTGGGGATGCTGGCCGACGCCCGGGAATTGGAGTTCCCCGTCCAAGTCAACACCTCGATCACCCGGCGAAACTTCCACCAGATCGACGCCATCGCCGAGCTGCTGGCCGATCAGGGCATTGCCATGTGGTCGGTCTTTTTCCTGGTGCCCGTTGGGCGCGGCGTGGAGGAGATTCGCATCTCGGCCGCCGAGTACGAAGTCGCCTTCGAAAAGCTCTACCAGCATGCCCAGACGAAACCTTTCGGTGTGAAGACGACCGAGGCGCCCCATTACCGCCGCTGGGTCCTTCAGCACGGCGGCCATCCGCTGGACGGACCCAAATCGGCCGACGGCGGGCACCGGCGAGTCCACCGGGCGCCGCTCGGCGTGACCGATGGACGGGGCGTGATGTTCGTCAGCCACAACGGCGAGATCTTCCCGGCCGGCTTCCTACCGGTGGTCTGCGGCCGGTTCCCCGAGGTCTCGGTCGTCGAAACCTACCAGTCGCACCCCGTCTTCAAGGCCCTGCAGGATCCCGACCGGTACCAAGGGATCTGCGGCGCCTGTGAATACCGCCACGTCTGCGGCGGCAGCCGGGCCCGGGCCTACGCCGTCACGGGCGATTACCTGGAGGGGGAGCCGGACTGCGTTCACGTGCCGGGGAGTGATCCAGAGCCGGAGGTGGGCGGGTGATCTATGAAGAAGGCTGATCCTACTGGCGATGATGACGAACTTCGCCCGGAATACCATCGCGATGAACTCGAAGGTGGTGTCCGAGGCAAGTACCTTGAACTGTACCGGAAGGGAACCAACCTGGCGTTGTTGGCGCCGGACGTTCGGGCAGCGTTTCCAACGGACGAATCCGTGAACAAGGCGCTTAGGTCGTTGATGCAGGACCACTCCGCCTCGCTATAGCTGGTTCACACGGCCGTCCCTGGATTTGTGCCCGCCTTTTGGCTCTCAACACGACGCCAACCGCACAGGGGTGACGCCGTTCACGTTCACATACGCTTCAGGCGGATGAACTAGAACTTCCGGCATACGGGACACGCACCATGCGACTTCAGGTGATTCGCCGGCTTAACCTGACCATCAACGTGCTGTTCGTGACGGGATTGGTGGCGGGGTTTCTGGGGTTTGGCGCAGGCGTGGTCTTTGGCGTGGAGCCCCTCTTTGAAATCCTTTTTGCCGTCGGTTGTATCGCAATCTGTGTCTGCATGGTGCTGACGTTTGTTGTGGACCGCGTACGATGTCCGAACTGCGGAAAGCCATTCAATCGACCGGACTACGGGAACTGGTTTGTACGCAACTTCGCGAAGACGCAAACGCGTCGTTCCTGCGTCCATTGTGACTATGGGCGAACGATTCAGGATGACTCGGAGGAGTGATACGATGAACGCCGAGGGCGGAACATAGAACGGACAGGGAAAGCACGCCCTGCACTTGAGGAGGTAGCGGAATCCGAGCACTCCACCTTCGTCAGTTCGATCTACTGATCCGGCAGTCTTACCCGCGGGTGTCCGGCCGCACCACAATCGCGTCCATGGGCGTACATGCCACCTGGCAGGCTCCGCAGCCGGGGCATTTCTCCGATGCAACGATCGGATAACGACGATCGTCCTCCCAGGTCCATTCGTGGAGCGTGATCGCTTCGTAGGGGCAGGATGTAAGGCACATGGTTCGGCACTCGCGTCCCAAAGCGAGCAGGCAGCGGTCCATCAGTACCTGGGCCAGGCCGATCGATGGCTTCGGGGCGGAAAGAGGGGCGCGAAGTGCGCCCGACGGGCAAACCTGCATGCAGGTGAAGCAGTCTTCGCGGCAATAGTCGGACTCGAAAGCGATTTCGGGAGCCAGCCAGGCCGACCACGAATCGAACTGCCAGCGAGTGGTGATGATGTTCGACGGGCAAGAGCGAACGCAGTTGCCGCAACGGATGCACAACTGGCCGAATTGCCACTCCTCGGCCGCCCCCGGCGGACGCAGAAGAGTTGCTTTTTCATTGCCGTCGCGTGTTCCGGCCGCCAAGCCAAGGGGAACGCCGGCCACGGCACAGGTGGCACCGACGGCCGTTGTCAGCAGGCTGCGCCGGCTCATGGGCTCGGCAATCAATTCGTCGTTGGTTGCGGTGGAATCGGCGTCCTTCCGCCGGCGGAGCCAGATCCGCGGCGCGGCCAGGAGATCTTGCGAGGCACCCAAAGGGCAGAGTTTCAGGCACCAGGCGCCGGGCAACACGAACGACAACAACAGGATGCCCGCAAGCACCCCAACAGAGGCTTGCGTGGCGGCGGAGCCCGGGTTGAATGCAGATCCGAGCGTTCCGCTGAAGATGGCCAAGGGATCCAGCCAGAGAAACAGGGGATAGCCGACTGCCGCCGCCGAAAGGGAGAGCAGTGCGAGCCACAGGCCCAGCCGAGGGATCGGCCGGCAGCGTCTGGCCGACACGGGCGATATTCGACCGGCCAGTTCGGTCATCAGGCCGACCGGACAGGCCCAGCGGCAGAAGCAGCGGCGCTGAAACAGTGCCAGCACAAGCACGGGCGTGCACACCAATGCCGCGGCCCCCAGGCTTCGCGCGGCCAGCGACGCGGCGACGCCCACAAACGGGCTGGATGCCGGGACGGTGAACGCGGCCTGGGGCCAGGGCAACGGCGCAAGCAGAAGCACGATACAAACGGCGAAGGCGGCGCAACGGACCACCGTGCGAATTCTTCGCTTCAGTTTGTGCGGCTTCTGATCCACGACGGGCGGCTATCCCAAGTAGGCTTCCTGCTCCCGGAGCACCTTTTGGACCTTGGGCACTTCGACGTTGCGAACCAGGCAACCGTCCTTGGCCGCCAAGGCCGCCGCGACGCCGGCAGCATGGCCGGTGATGAAGCAGTTGGGGATCACCCGGATCAGGTCCGACATGAATCGCTCGCCGGAAATGCAGCGTCCGGCCGCCAGGATATTGTCGACGTCCTTGGGGACGAGCGCGCCGTAGGGAATCTGCCACTCCTGATGGTCGCCGCTCCAGGCCCCGCCGACGGCGACCACGTCGGGGAAGGTCTTGTTCGCCATGACGTCGTTCATGGTCAGCGTGTGCAGCCCGGCAAGAACGCGACTGATTCGGACGCCGAGTTGCGGGGCGGTCTCCATCAGGTAGACGTCCTCGTAGCCGGGCGTCTTGCGGACGGTTTCGACGTTCTTCCAGATCAGCCGCCGGGCGTTCAATTCGATATCGGTCAGTTGGGCGACGTCCAGGGCGTCGATATCCGGCCCGTGCATATTGACCCAGTTGACTCCCGGGACGGGCGTGATACTGCCCAGAAGGCGTTTGTCGAGCTGGCCGGCATCTTTGCCCACGCGGTCCAGGTTGCCGATGCGGTGCACGAGGCCGGCATGATACTTGCGGCGTTCGTGCTCGGCGCCAGCGGCGGCAAACACGTCGCCGTCGCCGGTGGCATCGACGACCGTCTTGGCCAGGATCGCCTGGCGGCCCGACTTGCTTTCGAAAACGGCGCCGCAGACCTTATTGCCGTCCATGATCGCGTCGACGCCCCAGCAGTGGAGGAACACGTCGAGATCGGCCTCCATGATCATCTCGACCATCACATACTTGAGCGCCTCGGCGTCGACGGTCGGATTCACGCCGGGCTTGCGGTTGACGATGCCGCGATCGAGTTTTTCGAGCCGGCGCATCATCTCCTCGCCGATTCCCTGGCAGACCTGTTTCTTTCCGCTGACGATATGCCCGATGACGATGAGGACAAGCCCGCCGGTCCAGAGTCCGCCCAGGTGGCCGTAGCGTTCCACCAGGGTGACCTTGGCGCCGGCCCGTTTGGCGGCCAAGGCGGCAACCACGCCGGCCGGTCCGCCCCCGACGACCAGCACGTCGGTTTCGTGGAGCAGCACCAGTTCCCGTTCCGGCTGGATCACCTTGCCCCCGACAATCCTGGCCGGTGCGTGATCGCGCCCGACGACCTTGACGCCCTTGGGAGCGTCCTTGCGCTGAACCGGGTCGGCCCAGGCCTGGCTCCGATTTCCGACGGCGCCGATTCCGGCCGCCAGCCCGGAGGCGCCCAACAGTTGCATCCAATCTCGTCTCGTCATTCGCTTGGGGGTCATTGAATCCTCCTATTGCCGGTTTGGGGTCGCTACCCGATTGCCCCGAGTGTAATCGAGCCCGTTTCTGCCCGCAAGACGGCCGACTATGCCGATTCTGCGAATTGAGCCGCGGCTTCCCGTTCTTCCGGCCTCACCGGGTCCCTGCAATCGTCACCAAGCCTACCACCAAACGCAAAGCATCGGCATGGGGTTTCGCTCACCTTGCCCGTGTGGTTCTCGGTGTCTGTCGATCATTTGACCACCCGGATACGGCGGCGTACGTTTCACTAACAATTCTGCAACATCCGGGGAGAAAGCCGCGTCGGGGAGTGAGTTGCATTCGGGACAAGACGGCTTTTGCCGGTGTCGGCAATTGCGACGGGACGAGATGCTGGACGCTGCTGGGCAGGCACTTGCGATCGCCGGTGCGGCGGCAGCATGAGTTCAATCACCACTGAGTAGAGAGGGGAAACGAGATGTTGTTTGGCAGGTTTTTTAGCAAGATGTCGTTCAAGGTCAAGATCTTGCTGCTGAGTTTTGTCGGCATCGGCATCACGAGCAGCGCGCTGACGTTTGCCATCTGGCATCAGCGCGGCGTGTTGGGAGAGACGGTTCTGTCGGAAGTCGACTCGTTGGGTCAGCAGCAATGCACGGCCGTCGTCAAAGACGTTCACGCCATGCTGACCGTACAGGCGAAGACGATTGAGAACCAACTCCTGGCCGACCTGAATGTTGCCCGCGACGTGCTGAAACAGGGCGGGAAGGTGAGTTTCGGCAGCGATCAGGTTTCGTGGTCGGCCGTCAATCAGTCCACGAAGCAGACGACAGAAGTCTCGTTGCCGAAGATGGAGGTGGGCGGCGTCTGGCTGGGCCAGAATACCACGACGGCAGTCACGTCGCCGATCGTCGACAAGGTGAAGGAGATGGTTGGCGCCACGTGCACGATCTTCCAGCGGATGAACGAAGCGGGCGACATGTTGCGGGTGTGCACCAACGTCGAGAAGCTCGACGGGACACGGGCGATCGGAACTTACATCCCCGCGGTCGATGCTGACGGAAAGCCGAACGCCGTGGTTTCGTCCGTGCTCCGGGGAGAGACCTTTACGGGCCGCGCCTTTGTGGTCAATGCGTGGTACGTCGCGGCCTATGAGCCGATCCGCGACGAGCAGAACGACGTGGTCGGCGTGCTCTACGTGGGTATCAAGCAGGAGAACGTTCCCGAGCTGCGGCAAGGAATTATGGATATTGTCGTCGGCAAGACGGGATACGTCTATGTTCTCGGCGGCAAAGGCGATCAGCAGGGACATTACATTATTTCGGCCGGCGGCAAACGCGACGGTGAGAATATCTGGGAAGCCAAGGACGCCGACGGCCATTTCTTCATCCAGTCGGTTGTTGAGAAAGCGCTGGCATTGAAGGCGGGAAACGTTGCTTTCGAGCGTTACCCCTGGCAGAACGAGGGAGAAGCGAAGCCCAGATACAAGGTGGCGGCGATCGGCTATTTCGAGCCGTGGGACTGGGTCATTGGGGCCGGAGCCTATGAGGAAGATTTTCAGGAAGCCACCGGCCGCGTCAACGACGGCCTCCACAATCTCATGCTATGGTCCATTCTCGGCGCCGTTGCGGCAATCGTGGTGTGCGGCGGCATTACCTGGTACGTTGCCGGCGTGATCACCAGGCCGTTGATCCGGACCATGGAGGTCCTCGGAAAGGTCGCCCGCGGCGATTACAGCGAGAAAGTGTCGGTGAAGACCCAGGACGAAGTCGGCAAGATGGCCGAGTCGCTCAACGTCTGCATTGACGCCATCCGCGAGGCCATGGACGAGGCGAAGGTGGGTGCGCTCCGCAAGATCCCCGCACCCGTGTTCACCGTCGACCGCGATTTCACGGTGACGTTCGTCAACCCGGCGGCGGCGGAGATTGCCGGTCTTTCACCCGACGAGTGTGCGGGCAGGAAATACGCAGATCTGTTCACCAATCCGCATTGCGGCACGGAGGAGTGCTGTCTCCGCCAGGCCATCAAGAACGACGACGTGTTTCAGGCGGAAACCGTGCTCACGAAACGGGACCTGCCGATCCTCTACACGGGCAGCCCCCTCAAGGACCAGGAGGGCAACATCGTCGGCGCGCTCGGTTATGCCATGGACATGACCGACCAGAAGAAAGCGGAGGCGGTCATGCAACGGATCGCCGACTACCAGAGAGCGGAAGTCGAGAAGCTTTCCAACACGCTCAGCCATGTCGCCGGCGGAGATCTTTCGGTTCGCTATGACGTTGCCGAAGCCGACGAAAGCACGCGCGAGATTCAACAGAACTTCGCCGCCATCGCCAAGGCCACCAACGCGACCGTCGAATCGCTGGCCAGAGCGCGTGAGGTGGCGGAGAAGATCGCCGCCTTCCAGGAGGAAGAGGTGGCGAAGCTCGCGCAGACCATGCAGCGAGTGGCCGACGGCGACCTGACGAGCGAGTATCAGGTCGATACGACCGACGACGACACGGAACAGGTCGGGCGGGCGTTCGCCGCGATCGCCGACGCGGTCAACCTGACGCTCAAGAATCTCGGGCAGATGATCTCCCAGATCGCCGAGAGTGCGGAACAGTTTGCCGAGGGCTCGCGGGTGATTTCCGAAAGCTCCCAGACCCTGGCCGGCGGAGCCCAATCGCAGAGCGCGTCCGTCGAAGAGATGAGCGCGTCGATCGAGCAGCTCACCAAGAGCGTCGAAACCGTCAAGGATAATGCGACCGAGGCCGACAGCGTCGCCAAGCGGACGGCCCGTCTGGCCGAGCAGGGCGGCCAGGCCGTGCAGAAATCGGTCGAGGCAATGGACCTGATCCGGACCAGTTCGGACCAGATCAGCGAGATCATTCAGGTGATCTCCGAGATCGCCAGCCAGACCAACCTGCTTGCCCTGAACGCGGCCATCGAGGCGGCGCGTGCCGGCGAGCACGGCATGGGATTCGCCGTCGTGGCGGACGAAGTCCGAAAACTGGCGGAACGCTCGAACCGGGCCGCCGGCGAAATCTCCTCGTTGATCAAGGAGTCGTCGCAACGAGTCGGGGAAGGCGCCCAACTGAGTGCCGACACCGGCAAGGCCCTTCAGGAGATCATCGAAGGAGTCGACGCCACGGCACGGAAGATCGCCGAAATCGCCACGGTAACCGTGGAGCAGGCCGCCGGCGCACGGGAGGTGTCGCGGGCGATCGAAAGCGTGTCCCACGTCACCGAGGCAACGGCCGCCGGCAGTGAAGAAATGGCGTCCAGCAGTGAGGAACTGGGGGCCCAGTCCGTGGCACTTCGCGATCTGGTCGGCCAGTTCAAGACCAAATAGCCTCCGACAACCGGGTGCCCCACGGCACAAATTGTGCGGCCGTCCGGGCGAACTCCTCGAGACAATCAGGTTGTCCGGCCACGGCGGGACGCTGCCAGAGCAGTCGTCCCGCCGTGGTTTTCTGATCCTCCACCGAATGAAAGTCGTTTCCGCCGAGCCCGATAGTTGACACGGAACTCGACGGCGGCTTAGGCTAACGGATCGCCGACAGGGCTCGGCAGTCTATCGCCAAGAGACAGAAAAGGGAGTGGTCGAATGAGCAAGAAGGTAATTCTGTGCTGCTGCTTTGTTGCGGCTCTGGCATTCGTTTTGACCGTGGCCGTTCAACCTGCCCACGCCATCAAGCCGTTTTCCGACGAGTTCTCCGCCAAGTACGTGAAGCAGGACAGCAAGGAGAAGAAAGACCAGGACTTTGCCAAGCTGGTGGCGGAGGCCAAATGCAATGTCTGCCATACGGGCAAGAGCAAAAAGGACCGCAATCCCTACGGCGTCGAACTGGCAAAACTGCTCGACAAGGCGACCGACAAGGACAATAAGGAGAAGATTCAGGACGTCCTGTCCAAGGTGGAGAAGCTCCCTTCGGACGCCAAAGACAAGAAGTCCCCAACCTTCGGCGATTTGATCAAGGCAGGAAAGCTGCCCGGCGGGGAGTCGGCCGAGAAGAAGGAAGGCTAGGGCTGCACCACCGCGTAGCTGCACAGTTGAGGCATCTCGCTGGAGACGTCGGTCTCGATCGTCACTCTGCGGACCAGGGCGCCGGGTTCGTCGCCCGCGGTGAAAGTGACGGGGACCACGTGAAACTGCTTGGCAGTGGATGTGGCCGTCATCGCGAAACTCACGCCGTCTTGATCTGCCTTGATCGACTTGATCACAAACGGGCGCTTTCCGCGGACCACAATGTTCTTGGTAACCGACTCTCCCGGTTTCAGGACGCCGAGGAAGAGCGCGCCGGGCGTGAGCGTCACATCGGGAACCACCAATCCTTCGACCAGGACGGGGATTTCTCGCAACTGCGTGTTGGTGGTCACGAGCAGCAGGCTGTCGCGGATGTAGCCCGAGGGGGCCTGGTCGTCCAACTGCACCACCAACTCGTAACCCGCGCGTTGGACTCCACCGGACGGTACGACGCGTGCCTTGAGATGCGGATTCGCCGTCTTGACTCCGACAATCTGCAGGTTCTGCCGACCCGCATAGCGAACGTTGACCCTCCGCTCCGCCGGCGTTCCATGGTCGACCGTGCCCAGATCCGCACTTGACGGGCTGACGATTAGGTCGTTGTGGATATAGCCGTCGACGCGCAGACGCACGCTTGCACACTGGGGACGGGAGAAGTCCACCGTAATGGTCGCCCCCCGCTTTCCCAAGAACAGGTGGGTATTGAATTTCGCGAGAATCGTCCCCGACTCATAGGTCTTCAGGACGCGTTTCTGCACTTCCACGCTCGTGCATCCGCAACTGGTGGTTGCACTGGAGATTTCGACGTCCTCGATGAAAGGGTTGGTGAGCTTGAAGGCGAACTCGGCCTTTGCGCCTCGCCCCACGGAACCGAAGTCGTGCCTCGTTGTCTCGAACATGCCTTCCGCCCACGGTTGGCCGAGGCTGGGCGCAGCAGCCGCGCCCCAGAAGCACAAGCTGACAAGAAGCGGTGCAAAACGCATGAGGTCCCTCTCCTCCCTGCGGAATCCGGCAGCGAATGCTGCACGCGAAGAATTGCCAAAGCGGCAAGCGTCTCAACACGAGTGACGTGAGACACCGCCTGCCCACAGAAGAATGTCTATATACAAATATCCTATTCCTGAAGGGAAAAAGTAAATCCCCCGTATTGGTTATGTGAAAATGTTTGACTCGTTTTGCCGGAATACTTCACCTATCTTCGCCGGACTCCCAGTCGCAGACTCTGCCCGTGGTTGCACTGTGTCGCAACACGGGAACTTCGTCCCCCCCTTCTGGGTAGGTTTGGTTCGGATTATGACGGTTTTAGGGAAAGTTTTGCCGGTCAAGATGCCGTAACCATGAATATCGGGACACGGGGACTGTGCCTGCGCACCGGACAGTGCGGGGACTGGTCGTCGCGCGAGCTTGCTCGCATTGTCGGCCGGGCAGCCCTCGAAGCCCGCACGATGCCATGGAGACTTGCTGCCGGCCGGATGGGTCGGCGGCCTGTGGTTGTCGGCAGGGCTTTCGGAGCGCCAACACCCAGGGGAATAGCGGGAGTCTGCGTCATGGGATGGAACAAGTTTTTCGGCGGAATTGCACGCAAGCGAGTCAACCAGTCTGGTGAGCGACGTCACCTCGGGCACCGGCCCGTTCGGTTCGAGCAGATGGAACAGCGGACCTTGCTGGCTGTCGTTCCGGCGGCACCTCCGGGCACGGTCGATCTTGGGCACGTGGACTATCGCGAAGTGGCCGCGGCCGATCAGACCTACCAGTTGACGACCCGCCACGACGGGGTCCTGACGGCCGAAGTGAGCGGGACCATCGACCTCTACGATGCGGACTACAACCTGCTGGATTCCGCTTCCCAACGCCTCGACTACTTGGTCAATGAAGGAGAGACATACCTCGTCACACTCACGAACACGGTCTCCGGTGACGACCTCTGGTTGGCAAACCTCGTCGACGCAAGCACGACCGACATCGTGGTCTACGGCACCACCCAGGACGATGACTTCAGTCTCGACTGGCTGCCGGACGGCGGCAGCGTCATTCAGGACTACGTCCTTCAAGTCAACAACGTGGAGTACACGATCGGAGCGGCGAGCCTCGATTCGATCGACATCAACATGGGGGCCGGATACGATTCCCTCAGTCTGTCGGGGAGCCCCGGAAACGACGTCGCGGTCATGAGGCCGGGCGAGGCCGCCCTGGCGAATCCCGACTTCGATGCCGTCGTGATCAACGCCGAAAACGTGCTCATCTTCGGCAGCGGCGGATACGATCAAGTCGTCATGTACGACAGTGCCGGAAACGACGTGCTGACGGCGAGTCCCACCGAGGCGGCTTTCGAAGGCGGCTCGTTCGCGAGCCGCGTCGTCGATTTCAGCGAGGTTCGTGCGATCGGGCAGAACGGCGGCTACGACGTCGCCAGTCTGTATGACTCGGCGGACGACGACACCTATGTGGCCCGTTCCGGTTCGGCAAGCCTTGCAAACACGCAATACTTCAATGAGGTTCGCGCATTCGACGAGGTCCACGCCTATGCCCTCGGCGGCGGCGACGATACGGCACAACTCTACGACTCGTCCGGTGACGATACCTTCGTGTCGAGGGAAGACTACTCGTACCTTGCCGGTGAGGGATTCTACAACCGGGCCAAGTTCTTCGAGTTCGTCACCGGCTACTCCACGGCGGGCGGCAGCGACGTGGCTCGACTCTACGACACGGCTGGAAACGACCTGTTTCAAGCCGATGCAGTCTCCGCCTGGATGACCGCCGAAGCCGCCTCGCCGGCGTTCAACACCTGGTTGCGGGAGGCCGACGGATTCGGCGAGGTGACCGCTTACGCCTCGGGGGGCGCCGACAAAGCGGAACTCACCGACTCTTCCGGAAACGACACGTTCGACGCCACCCCGACCTCGACCACCCTGAAGGGAACCGGGTTCTCGAATACGGCGGTTCGCTTCGAAGAAAACGTCGGCAACGCCGTCAACGGAGGGATCGACGTGGCCAGCCTGTTCGATTCGTCGGGAGACGATACCTTCGAGGCACAGGGCGGCACAGCCGAGTTCCGCGTCGGGACCGTCACCAACAAGACGAACGGATTCGAGCAAGTGCACGCCTACGCGAAATCGGGTGGGCTCGACGTGGCCAACCTGTTCGACACCGACGCCGACGACCTGTACGTGGCTCGCCCCGAGGTCTCCTACATGTCGGGCGGCGGATTCTATAACCGGGCCAAGTTCTTCGAGCAGGTCCACGGCTACGCCAAGGCGGGCGGCAACGACACCGCCGAAATGCACGGTTCGAGCAGCAACGACACCTTCATCGTCGATGCCGACGTGCCGCTGGCTCGAATGATGACCGGCTCAACGCTCACCCGCGCCAAGTTCTTCGAGACGGTGACGGGTTTTGCCGTCAGCGGAGGCACCGATACGGCCGAACTCAGGGGGACCGCCGGCGACGATACGCTCGCAGCCAGCCCCACTCTCGTGTCGCTGAATTCCGGCGGGATGATCGCGGCGGCGGTTCGCTTCGGTACCACCGCTGCCATCGCCGCCAACGGCGGCTTGGATACCGCGGAGTTCACCGATTCGGCCGGGAACGAACGATTCGAGTGCTCGCCGGGAATCGCCACGATGACCGGCACGGGCTTCGGCATCACGGCCAGAGCCTTCAGCATCGTTCACGCCTACGCTCGAAACGGCGGCACCGATACGGCCGTCCTTCGCGGGTCGGCGGGCGACGACACCTTCGTCGGAACTGCCGAGTTATCCCGACTCGACGGCGCCGACTTCATCAGCCGCGCCAAATTCTTCGACAGCGTCACGGTTTACGGCGGAGGCGGAACCGATACGGCGACTCTGTACGATTCGGCCGGAAACGATCGCTACCTCGGCAACAAGAGGGTCGAATTGGTCAACCCGGGCGGAGCTCCCGAAATCGTCGATCTCTCGTCGCCCAAGATTCGGTTGCGACCGGGCAACGACGAACTCTACACCTTCGGCAACCTCGCGCAGATTCGCAGCGCTGAGCACACGATTCAGGCCTACGACTTCGACACCGTCACGGCCTGGTCCAAGAACGGCGGCGTCGATACGGAACGCCTGAACGACGTCAACTACACCCTGCTGAAGATCGGGCCCTGGATCAATCCGACCACGGGTTGAGCCTTGGTTCCCGCAAATGAATCGCTTGCCGATTTTCCGGGGCGTGCTGCGCCACGCCCCTATCTGCCTGGCTTCGCATTCGGGAAGTTGTTTGTTTGCCCGTTCTTGGGCCGGTCAGACAACCGGGTTCGGCGCCGGCATCCACGAGGGGCCGCTAGACGCTTTCTTCTGCGGTGTGGTAAACTGAGTGGTTTGCTCCCTGCTTCCTGGCGAGGTATGACCGATGAGAGTTCTGCGCGACGGACAAGACGACGGACTGGATCCGCTGGAATCGCTCGACGTGCGTGCGGCAGGCGGATTCGCCGACATGCTCCAACGCATGTCCAAAACCGCCTTCGGCGGACGGCGTCTGGGCGAGGCGTACCACGTGCTCAAGGCGATGGCGGCCGACGAGTCCTGCAAGATCGTCGTCACCGTTTCGGGGGCTATGACGGTCGCCAAAATGGGCCGCGTGCTCTGCGACATGATCGACGCCGGCCTGGCCCACGCCCTGGTGACGACCGGGGCCATCATGTCGCACGGACTCAGCGAAGCGATCGGCTGCGTCCACTACAAGCACGATCCCCGCCATTCCGACGCCCAACTCTACGAGTGGGGCTACAACCGCGTCTACGACACCCTGGAGATGGAGGCCAATCTCTGCAGGGCCCAGGAGACGATGAGCGAAGTGCTCGCCGGCATGGATTGGTCCGAACCGACCTGTTCCAGCCGGCTGACACGCGAGATCGGCCGGCGGCTTGTCGAGCAGGGCCAGATGCCCAGCATCCTGGGCTGCGCCTTCCGGAAACAGGTGCCGGTCTACATCCCGGCCTTCACCGATTCGGAACTGGGGCTCGACGTGGCCACCCACTTTCTCACTCTGGTCGATGCGAAGAAGCACGAAGCGAACCCGGCGGAGTTCTTCTCGGGCGTTCCCTCCTTCAACCCGTTCTTGGACCTTTACGACTACGCCCAGCAGATCCTGTCGGCCGAGCGGATCGGCATTGTGACCATCGGCGGGGGCGTGCCGCGAAACTGGGCCCAGCAGGTCGGCCCATTCATCGACATCATCAACATGCGGCTGGGGACGTCCTTCGAGGTGCCGCGATTCCGGTACGGAGTCAGAATCTGCCCCGAATCGGTCCACTGGGGCGGCCTGAGCGGTTGCACCTACAGCGAAGGCGTCTCCTGGGGCAAGTTTGTCAGCACCGCCGAAGGCGGCCGGTTCGCCGAGGTCCACTGCGACGCCACCATCGCTTGGCCGCTGCTGATCGCGGCCATCCTCGAGGATCGTCCCGTCCAACAAACACCCTAGCTCACAGCTCTACCATGAAGACATTCCGCGTCGGCATCATCGGGTTCGGCTTTATCGGCAAGGTGCACGCCTACGGGTATCGCAACCTTCCTTTCTTCTACGATCCGCTGCCGCTGAAAGCAGAGATCACCCACGTCGTCACTTCCCGGCCGGAAACCGCCGAGAAAGCCCGGCAAGTGCTCGGGGCACAGGTCGCGGCGACCGAATACCGCGCCGTCACCGAGAATCCCGAGATCGACATCGTCCACATCTGCACGCCGAACAGCGAGCACAAGGACGCGCTAGTGTCGGCCATGCGGCACCAGAAGCACATCTTCTGCGATAAGCCGCTCGTCAACACGAGCGACGAAGCCGACGAGATCGAGGCGGCGCTCCCCGAGTATCGCGGCGTGGCCCAGATGACCTTTCACAACCGCTTCTATCCAGCCATGCTTCACGCCAGGCGTCTCGTCGATCAGGGAGTGATCGGCCAGGTGCTTCAGTTTCGCGGCTCTTACCTGCACAGCGGCAGCGCCGATCCCCAGGCGCCCTTGCGATGGAAGCTCACCGCCGCGGCCGGCGGGGGCGTGATTGCCGACATCGCCTCCCACGTTCTCGATTGCCTCGACTGGCTCGTGGGCCCCTTCAAGTCGGTTCAGGCCGCGACCCATATTGCCTTTCCGGAACGCCCCCTGCCGGGCGATCCGACGCGGCGGGGCAAGGTCGATGCCGAAGACTGCGTGCTCATCATGGCCGAGTTGGCCGCGGGGGGCGTGGGGCTCGTAGAGGCCTCCAAGATCGCCACCGGCACGGAAGACGAGCTACACCTGGAAATCTACGGCACCCGGGGCGCACTCCGCTTCAACCTGATGGACGCGCACCATCTGGAGTACTACGACGCCACCACGCCCTATCCGCCCGCCGGCTCGCGGGGCTGGACCCGTATCGACACCGGGCAGCGCTACGAGGCGCCGGCCACTTCGTTCCCCAGCCCCAAGGCCTCGATCGGATGGCTTCGGGGACACCTGGCCTGCCTGGCCAACTTCTTGTATGCCGTCGCCGAGAACCGCCCCGCTGAACCGGGCCTAGAGCAAGGTATTCGCATCCAGCGGCTCATGGAGGCGGTGCGGCGGTCGGCAAAGGAATGTTCGCGCGTACTCGTCGAGTAGCAGGCCGGAGATGACGGCAAGTCGTCCGTGGAAACGCTCAGCTTTGGGATGCCGAAACGGGTGACGATTACTCGCCCTGCTCCTCGTAGAACACCGCCAACCACACGGTCGGCTCTTCGGATGACGTCCATTCAACCCGGTGCTTTCTGTGAGCCGGAATCGTCACGTGGTCGCCGGGCTTCAGGAGAAGCGGTTCGGCGTCGCCTTCGAACAACAGCTTTGCCTCGCCCTTGAGCACCGCGACCCACTCGGCCTCGTCCTGGTCGTACCAGAAGCCTTCGGGACTTGCCTGGCCCGTGGAGATGATTCGCTCGATGCGGACGCTTTTTCCCTCCGCAAGAACGTCGATCAGTTCGGCGGGAAGATCGGTCGCCAAGTTGGCAAAAAGGTTGGGCATGTGGCGGCGCGATGTATTGGGCAAACGGCGACTTTGGCGGTTGGGGGCCAGCTTACGCAACATCCTTGGGGTTTGTCAATCTCAGTGCACCGCGTAACGCGGGGATTGTCCTTGTATGTTCATCTGGCAACACGAGCAGAGAATGAAGTGGGTGGTTCTGCTGTCGTCGCTTGCGTTCCGGGTTCGTGTTGTATGCGCCGTTGTCTTCGCGCAATACGACCGGTAACATGGTCCGTCAAGCGAAATACGCCGCACCATCATCAGCCTGATCGGGAAATGTCCTTCATGCGTCATCTCTGCGTTATACTCGCACTCGTCCTCGGGGCTTTGATTTCACTACCCGCCACGGCGGCCGACAAGTTCGACGTTCTTCTCAGAGAAGGCACGATTATCGACGGCGCGGGCGGCCCGCGTTACGTGGCCGATATCGGCATCCGCAACGGCAAGATCGCCCGAATCGGCGATCTTGGCGACGCCGAGGCGGCGACGACCCATTCGGCCAAGGGCTTGATCGTCGCCCCGGGGTTCATCGACATGATGGGTCAGACGGCCACCCCCATGCTCGACGACCCCAAGGCGGCCATGAACCTGCTCACCCAGGGGATCACCACGATCAACGCGGGCGAAGGCGACTCGGCGGCGCCGCTCGACGACGATGAGGCGGAACATTCCTGCTGGCAGACCATGGCCGAGTACTTTCAGATCCTGGAACTCAAGGGCCTGCCGGTCAACGTTGTTCAATCGGTCGGCCATACCCAGGTCCGCGAAATCGTGGTCGGCAACTTCGACAAACGACCGTCTGAACGGCAGATGGAAGAAATGAAGGCCCTGGTTCGCGAAGCTATGGAAGCCGGCGCGATTGGGCTCTCCACGGCGCTCATCTACCCCCCGGCCGTGTACGCCGATCGGGAAGAGATCGGCCAACTGGCTGCGGTCGCGGGCGAATATGGCGGCCGCTACTACACGCATCTACGCAACGAGGGCGACCGGCTCCTGGAAGCAATCGACGAGGCCCTGGAAATCGGCAAAGCCGGCAAGGTGCCTGTCCACATTTTCCACCTCAAGGCGGCCGGCAGAGACAATTGGCCCAAAATGGCTCAGGCGATCGGCAAGATCCAGGCAGCCCGGGCTTCCGGATACCAGGTGAGCGCCGACATCTATCCCTACATTCACAACGGTCTGGGAATCAGTTCCCTCGTCCATCCCCGACACTTCGCCGATGGCCGCACAGCGTTTCTCCGCCGACTTCGCGACCCGGCCCTGCGCACTCGGATCCGAGGCGAGATGGAAAACGAAGCGGGCTGGGAAAACTGGTTTCGCCACGTCGGATGCGACTGGGACAAGATCATTGTGGGCCGGTCGAGCGACGGGCGCTACGCCCAACACGCCGGGAAGAGCCTCGCCGAAATCGCCCGAAGCCTGAACGAGGATCCATGGAACACCTTCTTTGCCCTGGTGAGAGCCGGGACTTTCGTCATGCCGGAGACCATGTCGGAAGAGAACAAGAAACTGGCGATGCAGCAGCCGTTTATTTCGTTCTGTACGGACGCGGGGCCCGTCAGCGCCGCGCGACCCGCATCCCATCCACGTTCCTGCGGCTCCTTTCCGCGGCTGATCGCACGCTACGTTCGTGAGCAGGGTGTCATCTCGCTCGAGCAGGCGGTTGCCCACGCCAGCGGCGCTGCGGCAGACGCCGTCATGGCCGGCGATCGCGGGCGGATCGCCGAAGGGCTGGCTGCCGACCTGATCGTGTTCGACTATGACACCGTCAACGATCGGGCAACCTTCGCCAGGCCGAACCTGTTATCCGAAGGAATGCGGCACGTCCTGGTGAACGGACAGTTTGTTCTCGAAGACGGCCGATTCACGGAGGCCCGCCCGGGACGCGTCCTTCGTGGGCCGGGCTTCGATCGGCAGCGGGCCCGAACTGCCGTGAGCACGGGCGAGACCGACCCCAGGATGGTCAGCTTTGACCGGATGATGTCGGCCTTTCTGGAGCGACACCAGGTGCCCGGCGCGGCGCTCGCGGTAACGGACCAGGGACGCCTGGTCTACGCTCGCGGTTTCGGCTATGCCGACGTCGCCGACAAACAGAAAGTGGAACCGACCAGCCTGTTTCGCATCGCCAGTCTTTCCAAGCCGATCACGGCCGTTGCCGCCCTCCAACTCGCCGAGCAAGGCCGCCTCAACCTGGACGACAAGGTGTTCGACCTGCTGGACTGGTCCAAACTCGCCGGCGGCGAGGACTCGTACGACGAGCGGTTGGAATCCATCACCGCCGGCCATCTGCTTCACCACCGTGGAGGCTGGGATCGGAGCCAGTCCTTCGATCCGATGTTCCAATCGGTCCGTTTCGCCGAAGCCCAGGACGAGCCGCCGCCCGCCGAGGCAGAGGTGGTCATTCGGGCCATGTTCGGCCAGCCGCTCGATTTCGCCCCCGGCGAGCGCTATGCCTACTCCAACTACGGCTACTGCCTGCTCGGCCGGATCATTGAGAAGATCAGCGGCGAACCTTATGAGGACTATGTCAAGAAGTACGTCCTATCACCGCTGGGAGTCCAGTCAATGGCTGTTGGCCACACGCGGCTCGAGGACCGCCTGGAGCATGAAGTGCGCTACTACGATCCGCGGACGGGCCGCTCGGTGTTCGCAAGAGACCGGAACAAGCCGGTTCCCCAACCCTACGGCGCCTGGTACCTCGAAGCGATGGACGCGCACGGCGGCTGGGTCGCCTCAGCGGTCGACCTGGCCCGATTCGCCGCCGCTTTCGACCGTCCGGAAGCCTGCAAGATCCTCAGCGCGGAGAGCATCGCCCTCATGTATGCCAGGCCGCCAGAAACGCTTGACGGCGATTCCGCCGGCGACGCCCCGCCGGTCTATTACTCCTGCGGATGGCACAACCGGGTCGTTGCGGAGGGAAGAATGAACCATTGGCACACCGGTTCGCTCCCCGGCACGTCGACGCTCCTGGTTCGCCGCCACGACGGCCGCAATTGGGTGATTCTTTTCAATGCACGAGTCAGCCCCCATACGTCGCAACTGAGCAGCGAGGCCGATCGACTTCTGCATCGGGCTGCCGATCAGGTGACGGAATGGCCGGAATATGACCTGTTTGAAGAGTACTGAATTGCCGGAGATGGCCCGAGGCTAATTGCATTCGACGCGCACGTGCAACCGGTGCATGGCACAACAGCCCTCTTCTCGATCGGCACGGACCGTGACGATGTAATCGCCGGGCGCGGCAAATCGATGGGTGACTCGCGCATAGCCGTCCGGGGCGTGCTGCGCCGGATCCCGATTCGACGTGGCGGAGACCGTCGGACTGCCGTCGCCGAAGTCCCAGGTGTCCGTACTCGCACCGGCGCCTCGGCCGCGGCTGGTGAAGACTACCTCGTCGCCGGGCTTGATGTTCTGCGTGGGATGGTAGTTGGCGTCGAGCCCACCCACCTGCACGCCCGTGGCGGCGTCGGCAACGCGGACTGTGGCAAAGTCGTAGTCCACCTGACCGTCGCGGCTGGTGACCTTGACGAGTTCGCTGTAGACTCCGGGCTTCTCGTAGCGCCGCTCGACCACCGGCGTATCGGCCGTGGTGCCGTCGGTGAGCGACCAGGAGTAGGCGGTCACGCCCGCGGCCGCCCAGGATCGCGAGGCGTCGAGGCAAACCGTTTCGTTCGTCAGCACCCGGTGCAGCGGCCGTGCCACGGCCATGACCTTGGGGCTGTTTTCCGCGAGGTAGGACTGCCAGAGGAAGGCGTAACTGTCCTGGACTCCCCACCCACCGCTCGGTTGCAGACTGCGGATATCGAAATGGAGATGGGACCAGCCGCCGCTCGAACCTTCCTTTCCGACCAGCCCCACCCGCTGGCCCTGCTTCACGCGGGCCCCGGCCTGGATCGATTCGTCGATCTCCTTGAGGTGGCTGTAACGGTAGAACCACCCGCGGCGATCCTTCAGATAGACCACGTCGGCCCGTTTCTCGACCGGCGGCTCGCTTTCGGGGATCACGTCGAGTCCCCGCGAGGCGACGATGCCGTCGATCGCCGACACGACTTCGGTCAATCCTTCCGTGGCCCCAAAGTCCATACCCGCGTGGTAGTACGACCAGCCGTTGACGACGCTCACCGGCTCGTTGCTGAACCAGGTCATGGCGGCCATCCAGCGCTGGCGAATGGGATAGGTGAAGGTCCCCGGCTCGATCCAAGGCGAACCGGCCGGCCAGATGCGGACCCGGGCGTCGGCCTCGAGCTGCCAGAACTCTCGTACCTTTTCGCCGGGATAGTCGCCGGTCACGGGACAGTCGATCTGCACGCCGCCGGCCGTGACAGGAAGCCGGTAGTTGCCGCTGTCGAGCGTCACGGTTTCGCCGTTGACCTCCAGGGTCGCGCTCGACCGGCAGATCATACCGAGAACGGTCTCCCGCCGGGAAGTGACGGCGAGCAGCCGCAGCGTGGCCTTGGAACCGTCGGCCAGTGCAACCTCCTGTTTCTCGCCGAGTTTCAGGTCGACGACTCGCAGAATCGGCGTCATGTCCGACTTGAAGTCGTCCGCGTGGATCACCTGGCTGAAGGCGAGAATCGTGAGGACTGTCAGCAAGCTCGCGACGGAGAATCTTCGTTTCGCGGCGCACATGGGGCGTCTCCTTGGCTCGGTGGCTTCAATGACAGCCCGTATTGTGGCGTCTCATATGGTCTCCTGCAACGGTCTCCGTTCTGGGCATCTGCTTAGTGGTGTGAGGACACCATTGGGTTCAGGAATCGTGCAGCGCCCGGTCCCTACATGGTTGCCGCCGGCAGATCGAGCCGGGCGGCCCAGTCGGTCCAACTGCCGTCGTACCATTGAACGTTCTTGTACCCAAGCAGGTGTTTGAGGACGAAGTACGTCTGGCTTGCCTGGTGGCCCGTGCGGCAGTGCACGACGACACGCGATTCCTTCGACGGGATCAGCTTGGCGTATTCCGCGGCCAGTTCCTCTGCCGGGCGAAGCTGACCGCCGTCGCCCAGATCGGCCGAAAAGGGGCGATTGACCGCGCCCGGGATGTGCCCGGGCCTGGCCTCGTCCGAAGTTTCACCACGGAAGTAGTCTTCGGGACGCGTGTCGACGATCACCGCGTCGGTCTTTCCCAGCATCGCGGCGACGTCGTCGGCCGTGACGGTGAATTGGTCTGCCGAGGTGTCGAAATCGTAGGTTACTCTCGGATAGGCAACGAGTGTAGCATCCGCAGGTCGCCCTTCGCCCGTCCAGGCGTCGAAACCGCCCTCCAGGATCGCCCAGTTCCGATGCCCCACACGGGAAAGTGCCATGCCGACGAGCGTGGCGTCCCGCACCTTGTCGCCGGCAACCACGACCACCGTGTCGCCGGCCGAGATGCCCATCAGCCCGAATTGGACTGCCAGTGCCTCGGCAGGCATCAGTACCGACGGAATCCCGTCGACGGTGCCTCGAAGGTTTTCGGGATCAATCCGCAGCGAGCCGGGAATGTGGCTCGTACTGTACTTGGGCTGCTCCCGAACGTCGATGATCCGCAGATCGGCTGCACCGAGCTGCTGCTGGAGCCAGTCTCGCGATACCATCGGCGGCAAGTGACTTGCCTGCGAGGAGTCTGCCGATCGGGTACCGGAATCGAACTCAGCGAAGTACGCTCGCCATTGTTGGACCTTGGCCGCCGCCTCCGGCTGGAGCGGCTCGTTCCTCAACGAGACGGGCGTCAGGCACTGCTCGACAAAGCCGTCGAGGCCGTCGGTCAACATATAGACGTTCTCGTATCCCAACCTGGCCAACGCGTCGCGGGCCTGGGCTGGGTGCGTCATGCCGGTCGAATAGAGAACGATCGTTTTCTGATTGTTGTGCGCGGCCAATCCAGTGACCAGATCGGCGAGCGGCAGATTGATCGCGCCGCGAATGTGGAATGCTTCGTATTCGGCGGCCGGGCGAATGTCGACGACCACCAGATCTTCGCCGTCGGCCATCAGCCGATCGGCCAACTCCGCCGGATCGATATGATCGTGCCCCGCTTCGATCAAGCGGAGCAGGTCTTCCTCGGCCGCGAGTCCCGACAGAGCCGGACTCGCCGTTGAGGCTGGAAGCACGAGCATGCCCAAGGCGAGGACGATCATCGTCAAACCGAGTCCTTTGAGCATCGGGCTTCGCAAATAATCGCCGCCGCCGGAACGGCTTTCAACCCATTCGGCGAAGTAGAACGCGGCGACCGCGATCGCTGCAAACAACGCTCCAAAAGCGGTTCGCGACATCCCGAAGGCATAGAGCGTTTCTTCCTGGTAACCCCAGTCCTTGAGCCAGCCCAGCCAGGGGAATGTCTCGTTGAACAGGATCGATCCCAAAACCGTACCGCCCAGGAACACCAGGCCGTCGATCTTACCGCTGGCGGTTCCAACGGCCGCGGTGCCGGGGCACCAGCCGCTCATCACGAATCCCACGCCGAACAGCAGCCCGCCCACGATCTGGGCTCCGTAAATGGTGGGCATGTTGAACATGGCGTCCAGCGAGATCCAGCCCATGCCGGCCACGAAGGAAAGGCCGAGCATGGCCGTGATCACCGCGGTGAACATCACCTTCAGCACCGTCATGTCGCGGAAGTAGAAGATCCCTGCCAGGCGGCGCGAACTGCCGAATCCGGCTCGTTCCAGAACGAATCCGAACGCCAAACCGACCGCCAGGGCGGTGAAGAATGCCTGTGGGCTGTCGAGTTGGCCGGTCGAGAAATAGGTGCTAATCATTCCACTGACTCCTCACGAAATAGGCGGCCGCATATCCGCCGGCAAACACGCAGCCCATGAAGATCAGGCTTCCCGTCAACAGCATAGCCCCGCCGGTGAGTGCCTGCCCCGAGGTGCAACCGCCCGCGATACGGGCGGCGTAGCCCGCCAGCACGCCACCGGCAAGTGCGAATGTCAGCCGCAGTTTGGACGACGCCGCCGCGCCCTTCTCAACCTGCACCGACACACGCCGGGCGAGGACGGCCGAAATCAGTCCGCCCAGGAAGACGCCGGCAAACATGTAGACCAGGTAGTAGGAAAGCGGATTCGATCCCCAGGCCCCAAAGTACTCGCTCTCGGCGACGTGGGCCGGTGCGAACCACGACTCCAACACCGCTCCGCATCGAGCGATTCCGCCGGAAGCTCCCAGACCTGCTCCAAGCGTGAGCAATGAAGCCAGCAGGGTCAAACCGAGGAGAATTCCGGCCACGTAAGGGTTCCAGAGTGGAGCGGGTTTCTGCAGATCACCGCCCGCGTTTTCGGTGGTAAGATTCGTATGACTCATGTCCGATTCCTTCTTCGTGAACATCGTATCGAGGTATCGCGTTCAACAACCGGCACTTCGCTTCTTCGGTTTCGCAGCCGGTGTCGGCGCGGCTTGCGGTTGCGGAGCCGTTCTGAGCGGCGAAACGGCATTCGCACCGCTTGCACCGGCGGCCGGGCCGCTCGGCAGCATGCCCGGCGCGATCAGCGAACCGAGGTCCGATTCGGCCCAGTAGGCTTGAAGACCGCCGTGCAAGGCAATCACACGCCGTCCGGTCTTCTGGGCAAGCACGCCGGCCACCATCATGGCAATGGAACCGTCGCGGTCGACGATCACCAGGGGGATATCGCCGGTCAGGTAGGCGGGGTTGCCCATCACGTCGGCCAGGTCGGCATTCTGCGAGCCGGGCAGGTGATAATCGGCGAAATGGGCGGCCGGTCGCACGTCGATCACCTGAACCGAACCCGGCAGATCCATCAGGGTCCGCTTCAGTTCGGCCGGAGAGATTCGATCGGCCAGACGGACCGACTGCATCCCTGATCCGACGGCCGGGATTGGGCAGGCCGCGGCACCCGATTCGATCACCGGCAAGCCGGCCTCGATCCAGGCCTCACCTCCGCCCGCCAGGCTGCGGACGTTGCCGAAGCCCTCCCGTTCCAACACCCCAATGGCCAGGCTCGATCGATAGGCGCTGTTGCACACGGCCACGATCGGCGCCCCGCGATCCAACTTCACCGACTGCTCGGCCAGGTGATTCAGCGGCATGTTGACGACCGTGCCGATCCGCAACTCTTCCCATTCCTTGGGCTGCCGGACGTCGACCACCAGCGGCGACTCAGTCTGCTGCATGGCCGCGTGGAGTTCTTTCGGCGGAACCGTGGCCGTGGTCACCACCGGCAGGCCGGCCTTCTTCCAGGCGTCGTAACTGAGTACCCGGGCCTTGTAGCCCACGCGATGCAGGCGGTGGACGGCCTCGGGTAGGTCTTCCTTGTCGCCGACGACGACCAGATTTGACTCCCACGGGACCATGATCCCGGTCCAGGTTTCAAACCGCCCGCGGAGGCCGATATTGACCGAATTCGGAACGTGCCCCGCGGCATACTCGGCCGCATCACGCACGTCCACAAGGTAATGCTTCTTCGGATCGCTCAATTCGGCCGACGGGGCGATTTCGGAGAGCGATTCGGGGTTCCAATCAACGAGTTCCGGCCCGCGGCGGTTCATGGCCGCGTTGTGAGCGAAGTACTGGGGTGCCTCGGGCAGCCCTTCGAGAACGGCGGCAACGAACTCGCCCCGCGTCTTGTGTTGCAGGTAGACGTTGGTCTTTCGCTGCTCGCCGATCGTCGAGACCGGCTCGTCGCTCAGGTGAGCACCGCAGAGCGACCCGGCGCCGTGGGCCGGCATGATGACGACGTCGTCGGGCAGCTTCGAGAGCTTGTTGGTCCAGGTGTCGAACATCATCGACGCCAGCGACGATGCCGACATCCCTTTGCCCAGCAGGTCGGGCCGGCCGACGCTGCCCACGAACAGGGTGTCGCCTGTGAACATGACAATCGGCTTCTGGGGCGCGGCGGAAGCAGCGACTAGCCCGCACATGCTGTCGGGCGTGTGGCCCGGAGTCTCCAGGAACGTTACCGTGACCCCACCCACCTTGAGCGTATCGCCCTCCTTGAGCGGAACGTGGTCGTACTCCGCCCCGGCCTTGGCGCTGATGTAGATGGGCACCTTGAGAGCATGGGCCAGTTCGATCTGACCCGCAACGAAATCGGCATGGGAGTGCGACAACCAGACGGCCGTGATCTTCACTCCGCGATCCTCGGCGGCCTTCAGATACGTGGCAATATCCCGCCCCGGGTCGACGACCAAGGCTTCTCCGTTGCTGACGAGTAAATAGGAGAAGTGCGACAAGGTCGTCAGGTCGTACTGAACGACCTCAAATCCGGGATACTTATAGGTGTCAACCTCCTGGTATTGGGCGGCCTCGTCTCCGTGGGTCGCCGACTCGGCGTCCTTGATCTCCGCCCCCATCAACAACGCTGGAACCAGCGCCACAGCCGCAGCAGCAATTAGCAGTTTGTTTATCAACATTGTCAAACACCTCCTGTTTATTGAAACAGAGTCTCAACGCCTGCACGATTGGATGGTTTCGGGCGGGCAAAGGTTACAGGCCCCACGGGCTCCGCAGACCGGCCCTGACTCGCGGGTATCGTAGCAGCCGGGACATATTATCCCATGGCAATCCTCAATACGTGCGTCATAAGGTGCTTTCCGATAACCTGTTAGACGATGACAACTCCACGATCTGACGCTTGACGGCGTTTTCTCGCCAAGACCATCGCGACAATGCGCGTCTAAGGAGTTAAAGCGCACGGAACGGTTCGATTTCATGACGGATGAGCAACTTGTAGCGAGCTACCTGCACACGGGAAATCGGGACGCCCTCGGCCAACTCATCGATCGCAACGTCGGTCGGGTTCGCCGGGTCGTCTATCCCATGGTCTTGAACCATGCCGACGCCGACGACGTGGTCCAGGAGGTGTTTGTGCGCGTGGTTCGCGGGCTTGGTTCCTTCCGGCAAGAGGCCCAGTTTGCCACCTGGCTGCGACGTGTGACGATGAACACCGTCTATCGCTTCCTGAAGCAACGACAGCGGACGCGAACTCGACTGGTCGAAACGGCGAGTGCTGTGGAGCCGCCCTGCGATTGCCGACCGGAGCAGTCGGCCCTGGACGGCGAACTCGACGAGGTGATCGGCCATGCTCTGGAACAGTTGTCTCCGGAACTCCGCGGCGCCCTGGTCATGACGGTCTTCGACGAAGTTACCCCGGCCGAACTGGCAACGATCGAGGGATGCAGCCGAGCGACGATCTACTGGCGAGTCCATCGGGCAAGGCGGGCAATGAAGAAACTACTGAAAGATTGGGTTTGAGCAAGACGGGCCATGGCACGTGAAGACAACGATCGACTGAATCGCATTCTCCGGGAGTGGCTCGATCGAGCCGACGACGGGGCCGATCGAGAGGCTTTGCGCCAGAGCATAACCCAGGCCGTCGACCGGATGACGCCCATGGCCGATTCCGGAAACGAGACCGGCAGGCGAAGGCGCCGCACTTCCCGCACAATCTGCGCGGCGGTGGCGGCTGCCGCCGTTCTCCTGGTCGCCGTTCTCTGGCCGTTCCGAAACGCTCGCCAACCCGAGCCTCTGCCGCGCGGCAACGATCCGACCCAGGAACTCCTGGCAAAACTCGACGTCGATGAGCTGCAGCGCCGGCTGGCCTTGCTCGATCAACTCGACGACCTGTTTGAGGACCGCTGGGAGTGGATGGTCGAATGCGGTGATCGCGTCGACATGCATGTGTCCTCGAAGCCGATGGACGGCGTGTCCTCGGAGCCGGTTGCCGTGCGGCTTGCAGTCCTCGTCCGCGACAATCCTGCCGAGGCGTTCCGCGTCGAGGAAAAGACGTTTGTGCTCACGCGGGCGGAGCAGCCGGTCGAGGCCGTGTTGGAGGACGGCGTTTCCCGCAAGCTCTACTTCTGGGTCTTCCCCATCGACGACGGGCTGTTCACTTACGATGTCGATCTGCAGACGACCGAGCCTCGCAAGATGTCGATCCGAACGAGCGGGGCGGTGGCTTCGGGGAGGCCGACGAAGATCCTGTCGTTCGAACAGGACGGCCGCCAGTACCGGGTCTATCTGTTGCTTGTTCCAGGGAGACCGCCATCGGCGTCCGATAGGACTCGCCAGGCGTGACGGAGGGTCGGAAAGATGCGGCCGAACCGACACCTCATGCCATTGACCCTTGCATGGCCAATGAGCGAGGGCGACCAACGGAAGCCCGGCTTCTCCGAGTTTGTGGTCGGCCGAACAGGTTCACTAGCCATGCAACTATCAATAGTCTGCTGCATCTCGCTGTTAAGGCTGGAGGGGAATGTGCCCGTGGTGGCGTATGACGGTGCCGTCGAGCCCGAGCGGCAAACCAAGACGGCGCGGATCGAACCGAGCGGAGTCCCGCAGACGGCGTTCGCCGACTCGGAACTCCGGCTCCGGTTTGTCTGCCACGACGGCGAAGCCGTCCCCTGGCAAGCGAGCGCCGCGCGGCGGCCGTTTTCCAGCGGCGCGGTCGTTCCCAAACAAGGTTGGGGCGAGATTCGCCTGCAGACTCCGTCGGTGAAGGATGGAATTGGCTTGCCGATCCAGGTGGCCGTGGGAGACGCCCTCTGCAAGGTCCTGGTTCTCGGCAACGATCCCTTGGACGGGCGCCGCCAGTGGGCGGAACAGCTTCAGATTGTCCTCTTCGACCGGTCCGGCAAGACCGCCAAGGCCTTCGAGGCGATCGAACTTCCCTACCGTCAAGCGACCGGCCTGAGTGGATTGGGGGCGGTCACTAAAGGGATGATCGTCGTCGGTGAAGGCCTTTCGCTCGACGAACACCGCGGGCTGGATCGCGTCCTTTGCCAGGTTGCACGGCAGGGGGTGCCTGTTATTCTGTTGAGACCGGACTCGGGCGACTTCACCATTTCCGACCCCGGCCCCTCGCGGTTTGAACTGCGGCGCGGCGACGTGGGCGAGCGGATCGACTCGCGGACGGCCGGCGATCTGAGACAGACAATCGGTTTTCGGGTAGCCGGCGATCGGAACGGCCCGGTGCTGCGAATCGCGGAACAGTCGTCCGACTATGCTTGGGGTGATTTTCGTTTTGACGACGGCCGGGGCCGTCTGTGCTGCGTAACATGGAATCTGCTGGACGAGTGGGAGGCTTCCCCTGCCCCGCGGTTCTTCTTCGTCCGCCTGCTGGAACTCGTATCCGGCGGAAAGGACCTTCCTGGAGGAAAGACCAATGAGTAATAGGATGCGGTTGTTTTCCACAACGGCGCTGTTCCTGGCGCTGGTCTGTTGCTCCGCCCGGGCGGGCGACGAGATCTACCCCCTGGCCGTTCTGCCTTTCTCGGAACGTGGTGCGGAAGTCGCCCAGCAGGGGCAGCAGGTTACCGACCTGATGTTCGCCAACCTGGTGACCAACCCGGAACTGTTCCTGGTCGACCGCGAAGACCTCGACACGGTGCTCAAGGAGCAGGAGCTGAGTCTCTCCGGGGCCGTCAAGACCGAGGAGGCGGTCCAGGTCGGGCGGCTCACCGGGGCCAAGATCCTGGTGACCGGCTCGGTGATGCAGGTCGGATCGTCGCGCTACGTGATCGCCAAGATCATCGGCACCGAGACAAGCCGCGTTCTCGGCGCGTCGGTCAAGGGACTGGTGAGCGACGAACTGGACGGGCTGGTCGAACAGCTCGCCGAAAAGGTGGGAACCACGATTGTCGAGAAGGCCGGCGAACTGGTCGCCAAGGAGCTTTCCCGCGAGGACCGGATCGCCGAGTTGAAGAAGAAGCTCGCCGACGGAAAACTTCCGACCCTCGCGATCTCCGTCCCCGAACAACATGTCGGCCAGGTCATCGTGGATCCCGCGGCCGAGACCGAGCTTTCCCTCTATGCGACGGAAACGGGATTCACCGTTTTCGACACGGGGTCCGGCGGCACGTCCAAGTGCGACGTCCGCATCGTGGGCGAGGCCTTCAGCGAATTCGCCGGCCGCCGCGGCAATCTCGTCTCGGTGAAAGCCCGCGTCGAGGTCAAAGCCGTCGACCGTGCCAGCGGCAAGATCCTGGTCACCGACCGCCAGGTCACCGTGGCCGTCGATCTATCGGAACAGATCGCCGCCAAGACGGCCCTCCAGGAGGCCGGAGCGAGGCTCGCGGAGAGGTTGTTGGTGAAGTTGGCGCCGGGCAAATAGCCGAGTCGGCATCAAATAACGGATCGGCCGATCTTCTCTCAGTGTGCTTCAAGGACTACCAGCTATTGCCACCTCATCCCCCCCTGTGGTCAACTACAGGTTCCTCTTCGCTGTTCAGGCTTTTCCGCAAGGAAACGGACGTATCCATTGTGTGCCACATTCTTCCACCGATCGTGAACCTCTCAAGGGAACCGACGAATTCAGTGGAGAAACCTAGTTGAACAGCGCCACTTCGGTGCAGTCTGAGAACCTGAACCCGTGGCAGTGCAACGTTTAACGCCCAGCCGAAGCGGCCGCAGTACGGAAGCCGGCGCCTTCGGCTGGGCGTTAAACGAGCAACCCTCAGGAAGTTGCGATTACTGGCGACTGGTCAATGTGGCGCTGTCAAACGAGCCTTGCTTGTGATTTGCCCGTCAACACCCTAGAATCGGGTCGCAGGCTCAACGTTTCGCGTTGATTCTCGAGTGTTCGTTCTGGACTTGCATGCATGGTTTGTGCATGCTCTTGTAAAGGTTGGGGAACAAGTTTGCCCCGCTTTGGGATCACTCGTATATGGGGATAGAACATGTTCGTTGCACGACATCCACTCACCCGCCGTCGATTTCTGGGCACCGCCGCCGTGGCCACGGGCGGCCTTCTTTTTCCGACAGCAGGCGGGCGAACGGCTGCGGCCGCGGAAGCGGAGTACGCCTCGACGCCCCACTTCTGGTATCGGCCGCAACCGGAAGGGCCGTTCGTCGACTCGCAGCTCGACAACAAGGCTTTCGGCTACAGCGACGGCGAGGTCTTTCTTTCCGAAGACTGCGGCCGCACCTGGCCCCATCGCGCCAAGTTCGCCGACGCCAAGGACATCGTGTTTAGCTGCATCCTGAAGAACGGCAACATTCTCTTCTCCGCGCTGGCGAAACTGTATCTGAGCACCGACAACCTGAAGACGTATCGGCAAGTGATCGTCAAGGACGTTGACGGGAGCGATTACGTTCCCCACACGCCGCAGAAGCCCGAGTTGCCGGGCTGGTATTTCCACAGCCTGTCGGGCGAAGTGACGTGGGACGTGAACGGCAAGGAGATGCTCGTCTGGGGGAACTACTGCAACGTGATCGGCGGCGCCTCGCCTTCCAATATCTACTACTCGACCGATCAGGGCGAGACGGTCAAGATTGCCTATAGCTTTGGGCAGAACCCGAATTTTCGCGACGGCGGCACGGCGGGCGGAGGCAAGACCGGCACGCTGCTCGGCAACCCCGACAACCCCGTCATCTGCCGTCACGTTCATTGCACGGCCTACAACCCCGACGAAAACGCCTTCTACGCCTGCACCGGCGACGGCGATCGCCCGGAGGGCTTCGAGTGCCACTGGCTGCGCGGGACCTACGACGCCGGCAAGGATACGTGGGACTGGAAGGTGATCATCTCCGACCACTTGAACTCCCGCTACAAGTGCGGCGGCATCACGTTCGTCGACGGCAAGGTCTACTGGATCAGCGACTCGAACGGGCCGCCGCCCTACGACCGCGGCGTCTTCCGCTGCGACCCGGCCGACATTGGCAAGCCGGACAAGCACGAACGGCTGTTCAACCCGGGCGTGGAATCGGGCTGCATGATCATTGAAGACGGCGTGATCCTTGCCTCCCACTGCGCGCCCGCCTCGCCGATGAAGACCGGATTCATCGTCTCGACCGACATGGGCAAGACCTGGGCCCAATACGACCTCAAGGAATTCGGCGCCCGGTCCCCCTGCCGCTTCAGCCGCATGAACAGCGAGGGCTGGTTCCGGGTGGATCTCAGGACTTCGTGGGTTACACCGGCGGAAATGATGTTCATCAAGCCCAAGAAGTAGGTCCCGGGCGCCGCACGGGAACTGGAAGCAGAACATGTCTCGGCTTCGGTACCCAATTGAGGCGACGGGCTGAGCCCCGCCTGGCGCTCATCGCGCTGGGTTGGAGCAAGAATGAGCGAGCGTTGCCGAAGCTGGTTGAAGTACTCGAAGAGGAAAACTTCGGTTATTGGCCCCGAGCCGACGCGTGTGACGCTATCGCCAGAATCGGCTCGCCCAAGGCGATCCCTGTTCTGCGGAAGTGCCTGAAATCGGAGACGTTTCACGCATTGCCGAATGCGTTCCGAGCGCTGGTTGCCCTCGGGGACCGGGAGGCTGTCCCGTTGGCAGTTGCACGGGTGGGTCCTGAAATTGAGGCATACAACAGTGGATCCGTCGTCAGAGAACTCGAGAAGGTGACCGGGCAGTCGTTTGGATTCGAGCGACAGCGGTGGCAGGAATGGTGGAAGTCGGTGGAATCAGAATGGCAGATTCCCGAGGAGTTCAGAAAGCCATGGGACCAGCAGCCGGCGGTTTACTGATCTGTTATTCTGGTAGAGCGCCCCTGACATGCCGCTCCCCGGCAACGATGTTTCTTCTCGCAATGAGGATACACTGATGGACGCCGTTCGAGCTGTTCTTGTCGCCGCATGTGTTGCTCTTGTTTGTGCCAACTCCCAGGCCCAGGAACCGCCCCGCCTCGACCGCACCGACCTTCTCCAGTACCGTGACGCCGACGGGACGGTCTGCCCCGTCACGACGCCTGCCGACTGGCAGAAACGCCGGGCTGCGATCCTGCTGGCCATGCAAGAGGTCATGGGAAAGCTGCCGGGAGATGACCGCCGAGTGCCGCTGGTGATGGAAGTGGTGGAAGAGGCCGACGCGGGCAGCTACCTGCGGCGGCTCGTCACCTATCAGTCGGAACCCGGTTCTCGAACGACGGCCTACTTGTGTATCCCCAAGATTGTGCTGGCCGGCGGCGGGAAGACGCCCGCGGTGCTGTGCCTGCATCCGACCGACGCCAAGGTGGGACACAAGGTGGTCGTGGGTCTTGGGGGCAAGGCAGGAAGGCAGTACGCGGCAGAGTTGGCCGAGCGCGGTTACGTGACCCTTTCGCCGTCATATCCGCACCTGGCCGATTACTATCCGAACCTGGAGCAGCTCGGTTACGTCAGCGGCACGATGAAGGCCATCTGGGACAACATTCGCGGGCTGGACCTGCTGGCTTCGCTCCCCTACGTGGATGCCTCGCGCGGCTTCGGCGCGATCGGGCATTCGTTGGGCGGACACAACACGATCTACACGGGCGTGTTTGACGAGCGGATCAGCGTGCTGGTGAGCAGTTGCGGCTTCGATTCCTACCCGGACTACTACGACGGCGACGAGAAGAACTGGTACTTCGGCAAGGGATGGTGCCAGACCCGCTATATGCCGCTGATGTCGGACTATCGCAACCGGTTGGAAGAGATTCCTTTCGACTTCCACGAGATGCTCGGTGCGCTGGCCCCGCGACCGTTGTTTGTCAACGCGCCGCTGCACGACAGCAATTTCCGGGCGGACAGCGTCGATGCGTGCGCCGCGGCGGCTTTGCCGGTCTACAAACTGCTTGGCGGAGAAGGTAGGCTTATGGTCAAGCATCCGGATTGCGACCACAATTTCCCGGACGAGATGCGGGAAGAGGCGTACGAGGTGATCGATTCGGTGTTGCGACCGGACTCGAAGCAGGAATAAGCAGCAAGGAGCAAGACCATGAACCCCAAACTCAACTACGCTTTCACCCGCCGCAGTATCCGCGCTTACCGAGACAAGGAGGTGGGTGACGATCTGATCCGCGACATCCTCGAGGCCGCCATGGCGGCGCCGTCGGCGGTGGCGAAGGATCCGTGGGATTTCGTCGTCGTCCGCAGTGCCGAGATGCGGGCGAAGATCGCCGAATGCCTGCCGAACGGTAAGATGCTCGCCCGGGCACCTGTCGGAATCGTCGTCTGCGGTGATTTGCAGCGAGCCCACGACGGGCAATTGTCGTATCTGCTGCAGGATTGTTCCGCGGCTATCGAGAACCTGCTGTTGGCCGTCAACAGCCTGGGGCTGGGGGCGTGCTGGCTGGGCGTGCATCCGCGGGAAGAACGGATGGTGCACATTCGGGCATGTTTGAACGTTCCGGAGCACGTCATTCCGGTGGCGGCGATTGCGATCGGCTGGCCCGGCGAGGCTCAATTGCCGCGGACCCGGTATCGCGACGAGGCGGTGCATCGGGAGGCGTGGTAGTATGCGAGGTATGCAAGAGAGGAACCACGGATCACACGGATTACCACGGATATAGAACAAGGTGATTCTGGCGAAAACCATCGTGCCTCAGATCGATATGGCGCTTGCGACGGTTTGATATGGTATGCTGGCTCGGTGTGTGAGCCAATTCTGCTGACCGTGGAGCAACGAACATGTCGAAAGTCGGGCTCTTTCTTGGTTCATCCGGAATTCGCGTAGGGCGCGAAGTGCACGAAGAGTACCGGTGCCTCTTCTCTGTTGCACGATGGCCATAACCGCTTGATAAACAATCGCTTAGGCGCGTCGGCAACAAGAGAAGAGGCACCGGTACTCCGCGGTGAGGATGGAACCTACGCTTGCACCGGATGAACCAAAACTTTGCAAAAAATCCCACCCACCATGGAATAAGTCACTGTACAGGCGTATCATATACTAGGGACTCCCTGTCCTCTCAACTCGCATTCGTCCGCCCATGAAGAAAAAACCATAGACAAAACCGTAACTACCACCGGAGAGGGGCCCTCACCGTGCACGCCCGGCGAACGATCCGAAGTTCCTATGCAACAACCAGTTACAATCAGATGGTCGAAGACCCTTGCGATCGACGCCGAACGGTAAAACTTCGAAGATCCGAATCGCCCGCCGACCCCGACTCCCAAACCCCCAACCCCCAACCCCCGAACCCTGATTCCTTTCACCTCCCGCGTCCCGTCCAACTGAAACTCGGCCACCAGACTGCCGTCTTTCTGCGGCGTCAATTGCTGGCTCGGGTCCCAGGTCGGCTCCCACAAACATGCGCGCACCCTACGCGAATTCCGGATGAACCAAAGAACGGCTGCGATTCGAATGTAGACACCGGGGCCAGCCATGTTTCAAGCCATCGAGTTCATCGCCGTGGTTACCGCCGCCACCTACGGGATCCTGGAGGCTCGCGCCGCCCGCATGGACCCCCTGGGCGTGATTACCGTGGCGTTTGCCGTGGCTTTCGGCGGCGGAACGCTGCGCGACTTGTTCCTTCGCGGGGTGCTGGATCTTCCTGGGCGTCGGCACTTTGGGTCTCGCCGAATCGATCACGGCAACCGTCGGGATCGCCTCCATCGTGCTGTTTCGTTTCGCTGCGATCTACTGGAATATCACCCTGCCGGAGTTGCACGATGGCGGTGAACCGTAGCCGGAAAGGATTGGCGAGCCGACCCGGTTCGGCCGGCAGCAGTTTGTGGATGCGGTGGACCGCTTCCCCAAGCATACAGTAGAATTAAAGGTTACGATCGTTCCATGGAGTTCCGCTTGGTAGCCCTATGTCCTCCCCACTTGAAACGGATGTCCTCCTCACCCGACGCCAGGCGGCGATCCGCTACCTCTATGGGCGGATCAACTACGAGCGGCTTCCCAGCATCCCTTACCACGATCGCACCTTCAAGCTGGACCGGATGCACGAGCTGTTGGACCGCCTGGGCAACCCCGACCGGACGATGAAGATCGTCCACGTGGCGGGGACGAAGGGGAAGGGGTCGACGTCGGTGATGATCGGCAGCATCCTGCGAGCGGCCGGCCGGCGCGTGGGCCTTTTCACGTCGCCGCACCTCGAGCGGATCGAAGAGCGGATGGTGGTCGACGGGATCGAGTGTCCGGCCGAGGAGTTCGTCGACTTGCTCGACACGCTGGTTCCGATCATCGAGGCCATGGACCGGGAGCGAGAGCCGATCGACGGGCAGCCGGACGGGCCGACGTACTTCGAGATCACCACGGCCATGGCGCTGCTTCATTTCCTGCGATGCCGGGCCGATACGGCCGTGCTGGAGGTCGGACTGGGCGGACGGCTCGATTCGACCAACGTCTGCCGGCCCGAGGTCTCGGTCATCACCAGCATCAGCTTCGACCACATGCAGCAACTGGGCGGCACGCTGGAGTTGATTGCGAGGGAGAAGGCCGGCATCGTCAAGCCGGGGGTGCCGCTGGTGAGCGGCGCGACGGCCCGGGAGCCGCGAGAAGCGATCCGCGAGGTGTGCCTCGCCCAAGGCAGCCGGATCATGGAACTGGGGATTGATTTCGACGTGGAGTACCGGGCACCACGCGAGTTGGACCGCGACGATGCGCCGGGCGAGATCGACTTCGTGGATCGCAGCGACAGCGAAGTCTGTCGACGCGATGCTGTATCGCTTGGACTGGTGGGACGCCACCAGGCGTGCAACGCCGCGGTGGCCCTGGCGACCATCGGCGAGCTTCGGCGGCAGGGTTGGCAGATTTCGGACGAAGCGGTTCGGGCGGGTTTGGCTGCGGCTCGCTGCCCGGTTCGCGTGGAGGTTGTTTCGCGGCGACCGGCGGTAATCGTCGACGCCGCTCACAATGCCGCATCGATCGAAGCCCTCGTTGCGACCTTGGAGGAGAGCTTCGCACCGCGCCGGACGATCCTGGTATTCGGCACGACTCAGGAAAAAGACGTGCGCGGGATGCTCGAAACCCTCCTGCCTCGTTTCGACGAGGTCCTGCTGACTCGCTATCAACACAATCCGCGGGCGATCCCTCCGCAGGAACTGGCCGAGTTGGCCGGACGGTTGACGGGTCGCGCTTGTCGGGTATGCTCAAGACCGGACGAGGCGTGGCAGGTCGCACGCGGATTGGCGGCGGACGACGATTTGATCTGTATCACCGGATCGTTCTATCTTGCCACAGAGATGCGGCAACTTGCGATCCGCTCGATTGAAGAGAGACATGAGGCTTGAACCATGTGGCAGAAACGGATGCTTGTGATCGTGGCCTTCGCGGTGATCCTTCCAGCCGTTTCGGCGGCGACCGCTTTCGGCCAGCCGTCCGACCCGACGATCGACCCGCTGGACAAGCGAGTCAAGGCGTTCTTCGAAAGCATCAAGAGCAAGGGAACCACGGCCGCGTACACCGAATTGTTGGGCGTCGGCCTGCTCAGCACACAGGATCGGAAGACCCTCGAGGATGAGACCAAGAAGATCGAGGGGCTCTACGGAGCCAATCGAGGCCACGAGCTTGTCTACACCAAGCGGGTCGGCAACGATCTGGTGTTTCTGAAGTACTTGTACAAGTGCGAGAAGTTTCCGGTGCTCTGGCACGTCACGTTCTATCGCACCGGTTCCGGCAGTGAATCGACTACCGACAGCAGCCGAGCCTGGCAGGTTGTGTCGGTCCGTTTTGACACGGATCTGGAGTTGCTTACTCTGTTGTTGCGCGACAAGTGAGATCGACTGGAGTACGGATATCCTTCGACAGGGGAGAACACATGATGAGCCGATATGCAGGTTTTAGTGTCTTGGTTCGGGGCTTGTGCCCATGGCGCGCACACTTTTGTGAAGGTTGGGTTGCGGGCTTGCCCCGCCTGGGTTTGGTCGTGATTGCTGCGTTGATGATCGGCGGTTGCAGCAGCCCCGAACCGGAACCTTCCCCGCCCGCCGCCCAACCCGCCTCGCCGGCCAAGGTTTCGCCCGAAACGGAGCCGGCGGCGCCGCCCGCCGACCAGTTGACTCCGGAGAAGGTGCCGGAGACGCCGGCGGCCGACTCGCCGTCCGCAGCCGGCGCTGCCGCTCCGGAGACCCCGGCCGCGGAAACAAAGCCCTCGGCCCTGGGCGCTATCGGCCGGGCCGTCCGCAGTTCGCTCGGAGCTACGAAAGACGACGAGCCGAGTGACGCCCCGGCCTACCGGCCGCAGTAGCGGGCAGGCCGGCTACTCGATCACCAGATTTGCGGTGAAAATCGGCTTTCCCGCGATCGTTCTGTGACATATCCTAGATATGGTCCGTTACATACGGCTGAATATCCGTGAAATGTCATAGGGTAGGTCATGGAGAAGTTTCGCGACGTGCTCCTCGAGGTCTGGCGGGAGGCGTGCCGGCACATCGAGATCGATCAATCGACAGAGACGATCGGGCGGATTGTCGCCCGGCACCTGCCGATTCGCGCAATCGTCGTCCGCCGCGTGGACGGGGAGCGTTCGGTGGTGGAAACGGTGGGCGTGGGGGAAACCGGTGGTTCGAGAGAAGATCGGGAATCTCGCCATGAGTGTTCGCGGGATCAACTGAAGCAACTGGAAAGTTGGTGCCGCCGCGGACGCGTCACTCACGTGGAGGCGAGTGAATCCGTTCCCCCTGCGCTCCTTCCGATACTCCCTAGTCCTCCCGAAACGGATGTGCTTCTCGGGCCGCTGGGTGAGTCGCCCGATTGCCGAGGGGTGTTGCTTTTGGTGGGTCGTTCGAAGGGCCGATTTGCGGAGCCGCACCTGCAGTTGGCCGCCGAACTGCTCAATCCTCTCTCGGCGGCGCTGGCCAACGATCGCCAGTTGCGCGAACTGACTCGGCTGCGCGAGGCGGCCGAGGCTCAGAACCGGTCGCTGCTGACGAAGCTCGGCCGCGATCGGGCGGGAGACACGATCGTCGGTGCCGATTCGGGATTGAAGGCGGTGATGGACCGCATCGAGTTGGTCGTCGGTTCCGACGTGCCGGTTTTGATCTTTGGCGAGACCGGCACGGGCAAGGAACTCGTCGCCCGCACGATCCACCGTCGCTCGCCCCGTTCGGAAGGTCCGGTGATCCGCGTGAACTGCGGGGCGATTCCGCCCGAGTTGATCGACTCGGAGCTGTTTGGCCACGAACGGGGGGCGTTCACGGGGGCATCCGAATCGCGTCGAGGCTGGTTTGAACGGGCCCATGGCGGAACGTTGTTCCTGGATGAAATCGGCGAATTGCCCCCCTCGGTTCAGGTCCGGTTGCTGCGCGTGCTCCAGGACGGTTGCCTGCAGCGAGTAGGGGGCGAGAAGACGCTGCACGTGGACGTGCGGATCGTGGCGGCCACCCATCGCGACCTGTCGGCCATGGTGGCCGAGGGTACCTTCCGGGAGGATCTCTGGTATCGGATCGCCGTGTTTCCGATTGTGCTGCCGCCGCTGCGGGAGCGGCTCGACGACATTGCGGAGTTGGCAAGTCATTTTGCCCGGCGTGCGGCCGTACGGTTCGGCCTGGCGGAGGTGGCGCCGAGCGAAAGCGATCTAAGTTTGCTGCGCAGCTACCCGTGGCCGGGCAACGTTCGCGAACTCGGCACGGTGATCGATCGAGCGGCGATCCTGGGGGACGGCCGCACGCTGGAGATCGCGGCCGCACTGGGGGTCTCTCCGGTTTCGTTGCCCAAGCCGACAGCCGATCGCTCCGCCGCGACTGCGTCGATCGCCGCGCTGGACGAAGCGATTCGCCGCCACATCGAGACGGCTCTGGTGCGGACCGGCGGTCGCGTGGAAGGCCCCCACGGCGCCGCGCGGCTGCTGGAAGTCAATCCGCACACGCTGCGTTCGAAGATGCGAAAGCTGGGGATTGACGGGAAGAAGTTCCGGCAGGGATAAGGCAGGCCTTCCGGGCGCCTTGGAGATCTCTTGATGGGGGCATGCCGCGTCTTCTGTCCTCCCTGGCGACCTGGGTTGATGTGTGCTCCCCTGCGGACTATTGCTGTTTTCCCTTCCGCAGTCGCTCGCGGATTCCGGCCAGGCGGTCGGCCAGTTCCTTTTCGAAGCCGCGGTCGACGGGGCGGTAGTACTCGCGCTCGACGCCGAGATAGTCCTGCTCGGCCACGCCGCCTGCGTAGTCGTGGGCGTATTGATAACCCTCGCCGTGTCCCAGTCGCTTGGCGCCCGAGTAATGCTTGTCGCGCAGGTGGACCGGCACGGGCAGGAGCCGGCCTTCACGGACGTCCTGCCGAGCCTCGCCGATGCCGATCGTGGCGGCGTTCGATTTGGGAGCGCAGGCCAGGTAGGTGACGGCCTGGGCGAGGGTCAGTTGGCACTCGGGCAGGCCGACGAGTTCGCAGGCGTGGGCGGCCGCCACGGCCAGCGGCAGACCGTGGGGGTCGGCATTGCCTACGTCTTCGCTGGCGAGGATGACCAGCCGCCGGGCGAGGAAGCGCACGTCTTCTCCGCCTTCCAGCATGCGAGCCAGCCAGTAGAGGGCCGCGTCGGGATCGCTGCCGCGAATGCTCTTGATCAGAGCGCTGATCGTGTCGTAGTGGGAGTCGCCGTCGCGATCGTAGGCCACGGCCTTGCGCTGCACCGATTCCTCGGCCAACTGGCGAGTGAACTCGACGGGCGTTTCGTGTGCCGACAGCACTCCGATTTCCAGGGCCGAGAGGGCCCGGCGAGCGTCGCCGTCGCTCACTTGGGCCAGGAACTCTAGTGCATCTTCGTGCATTCGCACGTCGTGGTCGCCCAGCCCGCGGGTCTTGTCGGCCAGGGCCCGATGAATGAGCGTCTTGATGTCGTCGACCGAGAGCGGTTCGAACTGGAACACGCGACTGCGGCTGATCAGGGCGCTGTTGATGGTGAAGAACGGGTTCTCGGTCGTCGCCCCAACCAGGATCACCACGCCGTTTTCCACTTCTGGCAACAGCACGTCCTGCTGGGCCTTGTTGAAGCGGTGGATCTCGTCGACGAACAGCAGCGTGCGACGGGCCTCCGTGGCCAGGCGGGTATCGGCCTCGTTGAGCACCTCGCGAAGGTCCTTGACCCCGCTGGTCACCGCGCTGATCTGGCGAAACGCGCTGCGGCTCTCCTGGGCCAGCAGCCGGGCGAGCGTCGTCTTGCCCGTTCCCGGCGGCCCGCAGAAGACGACCGAGCCGAGCCGGTCGGCCTCCAGCAGCCTTCGCAGCAGTTTTCCCGGTCCCAGGAAGTGTTGTTGCCCCACGACCTCCTCCAGCCGCGCCGGTCGCATCCGGGCGGCAAGGGGCAGGGCCCGGCGCCGATTGGCGTCTTCGCCGGCCTGGAAGAGGGAGGGGGAGTCTTGTCGCTTGGGCATGGGGGAACGGGACTGGGTTCGGCAAGCGGCGGACGCGATTGCGGCCATGCCGCGAAGTGTGCATAACCTGATGGTGTACTCAGTTTAGCTGAATGCCGACACCGTACCAGTGGGGGGGCATTGGCTGGGGGTAGTGCAAGAGCACGTCAACGAATCCCCTAACACCACGACAGTGGGGGATATTGAATAGATCGTGTGTGGGACTCCGGGACGTCCTTGAGCCTGCAAGCCAACCGAGCGTGCGGAAGGTTCCGCTTGTCCGGTCTCGCTACGCCGAATAGCCACATCTAGCGGGAACTTTATGCGGGTTCCCGCATCCTCCCCGTCCGATGTAGTTCTCGGGGATGGGGAGGCACTCCGACGCCAGGGCCCGTTAGGTAGGGTCCCTGTGTCGAGCATTGAGCCTCTTTCGGCGCGGCACGAAACATGCGATTAGTGGCTTTTTGGATTGGCTCCGTCCTTGTCCCGCTTATTCTGCGCTCGGCAACTGCCGATGTTCTGCCCGTCCCCCCGCCGCGCCCGGAGATCATCGTGGGCGTGTTGGCCACATGGTCCCCCGTAGACTGCCTAAGGAAGTGGGAGCCGACGGCCGCTTTTCTCTCTCAGGCCGTCCCAGAGGCGCGTTTCGTGATTCAGCCCCTGACCTACGAGCAAATCCTGCCGGCGGTCGAACGGGGGGAAATCGATTTCCTGGTTGCCAATCCGGCACTCTATGCGGCGTGCGAACAGACGCACCACGCGACCCGTGTGGCCACACGCATAGAATCCTTTCAGGGCCGTCCGGCCAAGACGTACGGAGGAGCGGTCATTTGCCGTGCCGCCCGTGATGATCTGCAATCCTTGGAGGATCTGCGTGGAAAGACCTTGATGGCGGTCCATCCCTGGTCCTTTGGCGGCTGGTTGATGGCCCAGCGCAAACTCAACGAACTGGGAATCCGCACGGATCGCGGTCTTGAAGCAGTTCATTTTGCGGACCGACAGGATGCGGTAGTCGAGGCGGTCCTGCAAGGGCGGGTCGATGCAGGCACGCTCTGTGCCGGCGATCTGGAGCAGATGATTTCCTCCGGACGAGTGCAGGCAAGCGCTCTTCGGGTGCTCCGCGCCCGCTCCGACGACCAGCGCGACAACGTGGACATGCGCTCGACGCGAGTCTATCCGCAATGGGCGTTTGCCAAGCTGCGGCATACCAGCCACGAGTTGGCCAAACGGGTTGCCGAAGCACTCTTCCAGATGGCTGCCGACAGCGACGCGGCTCGGGCGGCCGGCACCGCGGGATGGACCATTCCGCTGGCCTACGAACCGGTTCACGAGTGCCTGCGGGAGCTTCGCGTAGGTCCTTACGAGCATTTCGGTGAAGTGACCGCGGCGGCGGCGATTCGAGCCTATTGGCCCTGGCTTGTCGCTGCAGGCTTGTTGGCGGTCGTCGGCTGGGCAGCGACGGGGACGATTCTCTGGCTCAATCGCCGGCTTCGTGAGAGTGAAGGCCTGCGGCGCGAGGCCGAAAGGTTTGCCGCCAGTGGGCGAATGGCCGCTCATGTGGCCCACGAGATCAACAACCCGATGGCCGGGATCGTCAACTGTCTTCATCTGGTCAAGGGGACTTTGCATGCCGACCATCCGGCCGAGCGCTATGTGGCGGCCGCGGAGCGGGAAGCGACCCGAATCACCCGCATTGTACGGCAGATGCTGGCACTTCATCGCTGCCGGCCGGAGAAAGCCGGTCTCTTCCATGTGGGAAGCTCGATCGAGGACGTGGCGTTGATGCTGCAGCCCGTGGCACGCCAGCGAAACGTGCGGATCGAAACGCGTGTGGAAGGCGGGGAAAAGGATTGCGTCCGGCTGCCGGAAGAATCGCTCCGCCAGGTGCTGTTCAATCTACTGACGAACGCGATCGAGGCGTCGTCGCCCGGCGACGTTGTCCGCGTGGATGCCGAACGGGACGGTTCGCAACTCCGGATCGCGGTCTCCGATACGGGGGCTGGGATACCCAAGGAGGTCCTCGACCGAGTGTTCGAGCCGTTCTATTCGACGAAGACCGAGCCGGGGGCCGGGTTGGGATTGGGGTTGCCGATTTCGCGGGGGATTATTGAGTCGTTGGGGGGAACGATGACGCTCGAATCGTGGGTTGGCAAGGGGACGTGTTGCCGCATTGGTCTTCCCTTGCAGGCGGACAGCTTCCGGTTGGACGGCGGTCAACCGGTTGAGCGGGTGTTAGGGCGACTTGGGTTCTCCGACGCCGTGCCCGCCGGGCGTCGCGAGAAGTGCGGTCGTGTCTGAGGAATACCAGAGGAAGGGGATAACCATGGTTGAGGTTTCATCCATCTTGATTGCGGACGACGAAGAGATATTCCGTGAAACGACGGCCGATCTGCTGAGGCTGCGGGGTTACCGTTGCGATTGCGTCGGCGGCGCGCGGACGGCCCTGGCCGCGTTGGACGACCGGTCTTTCGACCTGCTGATCGCCGACATTCACATGCCGGGCAGTTCCGGACTCCAACTGGCCGAGGAAGTCGGAACGAGCCACGCGGGTCTGCCGGTCATTCTGGTGACCGGAGTTCCTTCGCTCGATTCGGCCATTCGTTCGGTTCGACTTCCGGTGGCGGCGTATTTGACGAAGCCGCTCGATCTGGAATCGTTCTATCGCCAGGTGAATTGCTGTATCGCCGAATCGACGGCTCGTCGCGTGCTGCGCGACGCTCAGCACGCCTTTGCGATGGGGGCCGAACAGCTCGAGATGCTGGGCGACGAGGTGTCGAAGGAATACCGAAGTCCTGCTGCCGACGAGATCGCCCGGACCGCAAACTCTGCGATCCGGGTGGTGCTTGAATCGCTGCAATCGCTGGAATCGTTGTGGCGCCGTTATGCTAGTCCGGAGGACGCCGCGGCGATCCGGTCGCTGGTGGTGTCGCGGCGGGAGGCGGCATTCCAGGAGGCGTTGGAGTACGCGGTGCTGGTTCTGGAGCGTACACGCAACTCATTCAAATCGAAGGACCTGGGTGAATTGCGTCTGCGTTTGAGCCACTTGCTGACGAGACAATGAGGATTGCGGAACGGTCGTGGTTCTTGCGTATCTGCCATGCACTTCATCGCTTCTACCCCCACTCAGCAGGGCCGAAGGCGACGGCATCTCATGTGCGAAGGCCTTGCATGCGTACGATGCATGTCTATTCATATCTTTGCATCGCATTATGAGTGCATCTAGCTGAAGTGATTTGACACCTACAAATCATGGGCTAGCTTTTGGCAGAAGCATTCCGGTGCCTCACGGCATTGCGGAATGGACTGCTCCGCGGACTTGCCGCGGGGCGCCTGGTTGGGCGAGGCAAACGACTCGCTCGTTGAAGGCACAATCGCAGCGGCTTTCGTCGGTACGACGAGGCATGTCGCCGCGGTTGTGCCTTTTTTCGTTTCTTGCCCGACGCTTTTCGAGTCGTGGTTGCGTGCTCGCGTGCGTGGTAGACGCGAGTTTTCGTGAAGACTGGCTTGCGGCCTCGAGCCGCCCTGAGACGTTTGTCAGAAAGCAGAGAAGAACCGATGTTGAAACTCAGCTTCAAGGCCAAGGTGTTCGCATTGAGTGTGGCGGGGATCCTCGTCACCGGGTTGATTCTGTTCGGGGCGGTCTGGATCCAGCGGCACGAACTGTACACGCGGGTGACCGCCGAACTCAACGCCCAGGGCCAGGAGGAATGTGCCAAGATCGCCCAGTCGGTCTACCTGATGCTGCGCACGAATCAGGAGAAGTTGGCGGCCGAGTTGCAGCACAATCTTGCCGTGGCGGAGCACTTGCTTCAACAGCAAGGCCCGATTGAATTGGATGACGAGACGGTTTCCTGGAACGCGGTGAATCAGTTCAGCAAGGAAGCGCACAAGGTCGACCTTCCGAGAATACGTTGCGGATCTGCGTGGCTGGGCCAGAACGTCCAAGCCGACGTCGTCTCGCCGGTGGTCGACGACGTTCAGCGACTGGTGGGTGGAACCTGCACCGTCTTTCAACGGATGAACCCGGCCGGCGACATGCTGCGGGTCTGCACGAACGTACAGAAGCTGGATGGGACGCGGGCCATCGGAACCTACATCCCCGCCGTCAATCCGGATCGTTCGCCGAACCCCGTGATTGCAGCAGTTCTCAAGGGAGAGACGTTCGTGGGGCGCGCGTTCGTCGTGAACCAATGGTACATGACCGCTTACCGGCCGATCTGTGATGCGAAGAACGAAGTGGTTGGAGTTCTCTATTTCGGTATTCCGCTGGAGGAAGTGACCGAGCTGCGGCAGGGCATCATGGATCTCGTGGTGGGCAAGACGGGATACGTGTTCGTCCTGGCGGGTTCCGGCGAGGAAAAGGGTGAATACGTCATCTCCCAGGGCGGCCAGCGCGACGGCGAGAACATCTACGACGCGAAGGATGCCGACGGCAAGCCGTTCATCCAGGAGATCATCGCCAAGGCGACCGCCACACGGGACGGCCAGATCGAATTCCAGCGATACTCTTGGCGCAACACGCCGGACGAGCCGGCACGATGGAAAACGACAGCCATCGCGTACTTTGAACCGTGGGACTGGGTGGTCTGTGCCGGCACCTACGACGATGATTACCGTGAAGCCGGGGAGCGCGTCAGCAACGCGCTGAACCAGTTGCTTGTCTGGGTAGCAGTCGGGTCCGGACTGGCCGTTTTGCTCTGCGGCGGCGTAGCCCTTGTCTGCACTCGCCGGATTGCGCGGCCGATTGTCGACGCGATGGCGATGATGGAGCGGGTGGCCGAGGGCGACTACAGCCGGCGGCTCGATGTGGCCGGCACCGACGAAATCGCCCGCATGGCGAAAGCCATCAACACGGCGGTCGACGCAACGGCCCAGGCGATGAACGACGTCAAGGAGGCCGCGGTTCGCGAACAGCAAGCGCAGGAGGCCCGGCTCAACGCCGAACGCGAGGCGGCCGAGGTCGAACGCAAACGCCAGGAGGAGGAAGCCCACCGCGAGCAGGCACGGCAGGCAGACGAGCAACGGCTCCGAGAGGAACAAGCCGAGCGCGATCGGCAACAGGCCGAACAGGAACGCAGGGCCGCCGAGAATCTTCGCCACAAGGTCGACGACCTGCTCGAAGCGGTCCGGGCGGCGGCGGCCGGCGATCTCACCAGGAACATCGTGGTGGAAGGAGACGAACCCGTCGACGAGTTGGCCGGGGCCATCCAGGCGATGTTGACGGATCTCTCCGGCATTATTGCCCAGGTGACCGAGAGTGCCGGGCAGTTCAACGAGGGTGCGCGCGTGATTGCCGAAAGCTCTCAGACGCTGGCTACCGGATCGCAGCAGCAGACCATGGCCGTCGAGGAAGTCAGCGCCTCGGTCGACGAGTTGACCGCATCGATCGAGCGCGTGAGCGGCAACGCTCGCGACGCCGACGCGGCGGCCAAGAAGACGAACGGGCTAGCCGAGCGGGGCAGCTCGGCGGTCGAGCAGTCGATTCAGGCCATGGACCTGATCAAGACCAGTTCGAACCAGATTGCCGAGATCATTCAGGTGATCTCGGAGATCGCCAGCCAGACCAATCTCCTGGCCCTGAACGCGGCCATCGAGGCGGCACGCGCCGGCGAGCACGGCATGGGATTCGCCGTCGTGGCCGACGAGGTCCGCAAGCTGGCCGAACGATCGAACCGGGCGGCCGGCGAGATCACCTCGCTCATCAAGGAGTCGAGCCTACGGGTCGAAGAAGGTGCCCAATTGAGCCACGATACGGGCGAAGCACTGCGGGAGATTCTGGCGGGCGTGGAGGAGACCGTGACGAAGATCTCCGAGATCGCCCAGGCCACCGTCGAGCAGTCCGGCAGTGCCAAGCAGGTGGTCGACGCGGTTCGCGGCATCTCGCAGGTCACCGAGCAGACCGTCTCCGGCAGCGAAGAGCTGGCCTCCTCCAGCGAGGAGCTTGGCGCCCAGGCCAGCGGTCTCCGGGAACTGGTGAAACGATTCAAAGTCAGTGTCTGAACGACTTAGCAATCCCCTCTCTGATGCAGCAGCCCTGCCGTGCCTTCGTGCCGGCAGGGCTGTCTTCTTGGTTGTCAGGGTTCGGGGTTCAGGGAAGAGTAGAGGGGGTATGCGGCGGCCAGAACGTGGTAGTTCGCGTCACCTTGCGCCGAGGCTTATAGACGTAGCCCCGCCGAGAGGGTATCTTCTTGGAACAGTGGGCGACACCTGCCGGGCGTTGCTTTCGAGTTCGCTGCGGAGCGTGGCGGCCGTTGGAGTTCAGGCTTTTGCCTACGATTCTCAGGCTGAAGCCTGTACTCCAGCAAACGATCGTCTCCGCTGACTATGACGGCCACCTGAAGCATCCCAAGGAGATCGCGTTGGACCTCGGCCTCAAGGACAAAGTCGTGCTGGTCACCGGCGGATATCGCGGGCTCGGCAAGGCGATTTGCCGCAGCCTGGCCGACGAGGGCGCCAAGGTCGGGATCAACCATCGCCACTCGCCCCGGGAGGCCGAGGCGCTGAGCTGGGAACTGAAGGCGGATTTCGAGGCCCAAGCGGTGGCGATCGAGGGCGACGTGAGCCGGGAAGCCGACGTAGCCCGGATGTTCGACCAGGTCGAAGAAAGGCTCGGCCCTGTCGATGCGCTGGTGAACAACGCGGCCTACTGCCCGGTGGAGCCGACGGTCGATTTGAGCCTGGAGGAGTTCCAGCGGGCGTTGAATGTGAACATGGCCGGCACTTTTTTGTGCAGCCGGGAGATGGTGCGGCGGTTGCTCGCCTCGGGGCGGCACGGCAAAATCGTCAATATTTCGTCGCAGGCGGCCTTCCGGGGCAGCCAGTCGGGCAAGACGGCCTACGACGCGAGCAAGGCCGGCATCGTCGGTTACACGATCTCGCTTGGCCTGGAGATGGCCAAGCACGGGATCAACGTCAACTGCGTGGCGCCCGGTTTGATGTATACGGAGATGCTGGCCGCGGCGATCGACGCCGACCCGGAGAAGTACAATCGCCGAGTGCCGTTGGGCCGGATCGGGCAGACGAGAGAAATCGCCGACGTGGTCGTGTTTCTTTGCTCGGACCGGGCGAGCTACATGACCGGCGCGACCGTCGACGTGAGCGGCGGGTTGGCGATGCATTGAGAGAGCTATGAGCAGTGAGCTGTGAGTTGTGGGTGAATTTGCCGAGCTTTGGTGGCTCGGGGAGAGGCCGGATTCCGGCTGGTTGGGCTGCAACGTCATTTCGGATATCCACGAACCACGAAACCATAAACCCAGGAAGTTTGCCATGACGACCGAAACCACTTCGATGAGCACACGAATTCAGCTCAGTGCAATGATGTTCCTTCAGTACATGATGATTGCCGTTTGGTGGGTGCCTCTGGCGGCCTACCTGAAGCAGATTGGAATCGACGGCACTTCCTACTTCGCTTTGATTCTGAGCACGATGGCCCTTGGATGTCTTACGTCGCCGCTGGTGGGAATGGTCGCCGACCGCCACTTCGCCGGGCAGAAGGTCCTGTTCGCTCTCAACCTGGTCGGGGGCATCCTGCTGGCGGTGGCGGCGTACGTCACGAGCCCCGCGGTCCTATTCATTGTGCTTCTGCTGCATATGCTGTGCTACATGCCGACTTGGGGATTGACTAGCGCGATCGCCATGGCGCACGCGCCTGCGGAGAAGTTTGCCCAGATCCGTGTGTTCGGTTCGATCGGCTGGGTGTTGGCCGCGGTGTTCAGCGTGGTGGCCGTCAAGGTCTTCGGGGTTGCGGAAGCGGGCTTCGACACGTCGAGCCTGCCCATGCTGTGCGGGGCGGGGGTGGGCATTGCTGCAGCCCTGTTGGCGCTCACCCTTCCGAATACGCCGCCTCCTGCCAAGGGGAAGGAGGCTTCCATCATCGACGCCCTGGGTTTGCGGGCGCTGTCGCTGATGAAAGACTTCTATTTCGCGCTGTTCATCGTGCTTGCCATGCTGGTAATGATTCCGTTTGCGGCCTATTTCAACTTCGGCTCGGCCTTCTTGAACGACAAGGGATTCAAGTACCTCACTCTCACTATGAACCTCGGCCAGTTCGCCGAGATGTTCTTCATGCTGATGGTGCCCTTCGTCCTCGCCAAGTGCGGCATCCGCTGGACGCTGATCCTTGGGTTGATCGCCTTGACCGTGCGTTACGCTTCGTTCCTGTTCGGCGACATGGGGAACATCACCGCCCTCTATTTCGTGGCCATTCTGGTTCACGGCCTGATTTTCGGGTTCTTCTTCGTCGGCGGACAGGTTTACGTGGACAAGAAGGCCCCGGAAAGCCTTCGTGCTCAGGCCCAAGGCATGATGTTCCTGATGACGTACGGTTTGGGAACGATCATCGGCAACTTTGTCACCGCATGGTTGAGCGCTACCAACAAGACGCCCGAGGGGGCCGTCGACTGGATCCCCGTCTGGATGGTGATGACCGTTGCCTCGGCCGTGATGACGGTTGCATTCTTCGTCCTCTTCCACGACAAGATTGCCGCGAAGAAAGAAGACGAAGCGGAGCCCGCTCCCGCCGAATAACCCCTGATTCTGCTGACCGCACGTGCCCGGACGCACTTTCAGGCACGTGCGGTTCCTGTTTCACTCTTCTATCTTCACTCTTTTCCCTTCCGTCCCGCCCTATTGAAATCGGCGCCCCGTCTGCCACAATGGCCTGCAACTGCGCACCGCGGTTGTCACCCCAGGGGAGCCGCTCTCATGTTTGTCACCGAAAACCAAATCTGCACTCTCCGCGTTTTCCTTGCCGTCGCATCCTTCGTCTGGATCGGATTGGCCGCAATGCCGCTGGAGGCCGCCGAGCCAATCACTCAGGACGGCTGGCCCGCCGTCGAAAGCTACGAGAACCTGCCGCCCCCCGAACGCAACGCGATGCAGGCCCGCCGGGCCCTGGCCCAGAGCGACCTGTTCGTTCGCGGCTGGCTGGCCAAGGCCGATCCCGAGTCGGGGCTCATCCCCGAGAACCTGACAAGAGGCATCGACCGTTGGAACGGGCGGAACAACGGCGCCGACAACTACGCCTTCATGGTCCTCACCGCCGCGCTCACCGATCGCGGGCTATTCAACGGCAGAATGCTCGACATGTTGAAGGCCGAACAGCGACTCACCAACCGCGTCGATCGGCTGGGCGACTACTACCAGTTTTCCACCCAGGCCTTCGAATACCCCGAAGTCGACATGAACCGGCTGATCTTCGACAATTCGGAGTACGTCAAGGACGGCCTCATGCCGATCACCGAACGGCTCGGCCCCACGCCCTGGTCGCATCGGATGGCAGGCATCGTCGACGACATCTGGAAACACGCGCCCGTCGAAACGCCCGGCGGCAACATCCCCTCGACCAACGACGAAGTCAACGGCGAGATGATGCAGCTCACCTCACGCTACTACTGGATCACCGGAGATAAAAAGTACCTCGACGGCGCCCTGCGGATCGCCGACTGGTACCTGCTCGGCGATCGCCACCCCACCCGCAACGCCAAGTCGCTCCGCCTCCGCGACCACGGCTGCGAACTTGTCTCGGGGCTCACCGAGGTCTATTTCGCCTGCCATTTCGCCGACAAGCAGAAGGCCGAACAGTACCGCGAGCCGCTCTATGCGATCCTCGATCGCATTCTGGAGGTCGGCGTCGACGAGTTCGGCATGATGTTCAATTCGATCGATCCCGTTGCGGGCAAACCGACCGACGAGCGGCTTTCGGACAACTGGGGCTACAACTACAACGGCTTCTACACGGTCTACCTGCTCGACGGCGTCGAGCGTTACCGCGACGCCGTCCGCCACGCCCTCAAGAATCTCAACCATTACCGCGGCTACGCCTGGGAAGGCCGCAGCCACGACGGCTACGCCGACTCGATCGAGTGTGCCGTCAATCTCTACAATCGCGAGCGGATCCCTGAGGCGGCCGACTGGATCGACAGCCAGATGCGGATCATGCTGGCCATGCAGCAGCCCGACGGAATCATCGGCGGCTGGCACGGCGACGGCAATTTCGCCCGCACCGCCATCATGGTCGCCCTCTGGAAACAGCAGGGCGTGACCCTCCAGCCCTGGCGAGAAGACGTCCGCCTCGGGGCCGAACTCGACGAGAACCACTCGCTCCATCTCTACCTGGCGGCCGACAAGCCCTGGCAGGGCAGGCTCGTTTTCGATCAACCCCGTCACCAGGTCTTCATGCACATGCCGATGGACTACCCGCGGATCAACCAGTTCCCCGAGTGGTTCACTGTGGCGGCGGACGGGAAGTATCGTGTGACCGTCGGCAACGAGTCGCTGGAGATCGAAGGGGTGAAGCTGATCGAGGGGTATCCGATAAAGATCGAGGGCGGTAAGGCGGTGAACATTCAGGTCCGCTGAACTCGCGACGGTGTACTGTTCTGAATGGCCTTTCACGGTTTCCGGAGGAATTCGCGGGGCCCTTCAACCGTCATTCCCGCGCAGGCGGGAATCCAGTACGTCTTCAGTTGATGAGTTCCTTCTTGCTTGGACACCTCGGTCTGGATTCCTGCCTGCGCAGGAATGACGCGCGAATCCCTCGCGAAGTTCATGCACAATCCAGGCCGGTTTGCATCACTTCGCCGACAACCGGATCGCGCCGTCCCAGCCGGGGGGCGCGGAGCGATTGTGTTGGGCGATGTAGACCGTCAGGAAATCGCTGACGCGATCCTCGGTCGGCATGCGGCGGAGCAGGTCGTAGGCCGACGCCCAGTCGCCGGCAAGGAACGCGTCGAGGGCCTTCTCGCCGACGGCCAGGTGCTGGTTGCTGAGTTGAGGGAACTGGTCCTCCGGCGGCAATAGCTCGCTGATTTCGATGGCGGCTTCCATCCCGTAGGGCGACACCTTGGCGATCCTGCGAATTCTCGCCACCTCCGGCGGCACCTGCTGCCGCACGGCCCGAGCGGTGACCTCGTCGAGCAGAATGGGCGCGTGCAGCACCTTGGTCATCCCTTCGAGACGCGAGGCAAGATTGACGACCGGCCCGAACACGGTCACCTTCACCTGGTCGACCGTTCCGATCTTGCCGGCCACGGCCTGGCCGGTGGCGACGCCCACGCCCGCATTGAACCCGGCCAGAGACCCGGCCGACTGGCGCGCGGCCCATTCGAACTTGTCGCGGATGGCCAGCGCCGCGCGGCACGTTTTGAGCACGTCGTCGTCGGACTTGATGGGCCAACCCCAGAAACCCATGGCCGCGTCGCCCTGGAAGTCGCCGACAACGCCCCCCTCGTTGAGAATCTGGTAAGTCATCACGCCCAGGGCTTCGCTCACGCGATCGAGCAGGTCGAGCAGGTTGCCGGCCGAACGCTCCGACTCGCGGGAGAAGCCCCGCAAGTCGCAGAACAGCACGGAGACCTCCGTCTGCCGCGGTGCCAGGACCAGGTCGGGATCCTCCACCGAGAGCGTGTTGAGGACCACGGGCGAGAAGAACTGGCTCAGGGCGGTCTGGCGCCGCTGCAGCCGGCGCATTTCCAGCAGGCTGCTGGCTACGGTCGCCATGAGTTCGGTGAACTTGACGTCTTCGCGCAAGTCGGAGGGATCGCTCGAGCCGGGCAGCGTGGTCGGATCGCTCTGGAACCTGCCGGCCAGATAGAGGGCCCAGGCGGGGCTCCCCGGACCGGGAAGGGGCGTGCAAAATGCCCAATCGAAGTTGCCCCGGGCTGTGAATGGCTGGGGAGCGTTCGGCTCGGCCCCCTCCCACACGTGAAGGATGCTCTGCCCCTGCCGCGTCGCCTCGAGAATCAGCCGCTGGCTGGGCCGAAAGTCCTCGTGGGCTACCCGGCGCTGGTCCCAGTGGAGGACGGCGATCTCGGGTCGCCGGTCACCGCCGGGTTGCGCCGCTCCCGGATCGGTCGTCACCACGGCCGCCGTCTCCGTCCGCGGTACGCCGGCCAGGAGCATGCTCACCAGCCGGACGCACAACTCCTTGTCGTCGGTGGCGCCGGAGATCACCTCGGGCAGCCGGCTGAGGATCTCCAGGCGATGATCGGGATTGCGAAAGGCGATCGCCTTGAGGTACTGGGAGCTGAAGGCCTGTTGCTGGACGGGCATCGGCGCGTCGGCCACCACGTCGGCACGCTGCACGGTCAAGGTGAAGCTCGTGTCGCCGATGACGAAATGCTCGCCGGGCTGGAGGGTCAGGCGGTCGCAGGGCTTGCCCCGGAAGAACAGCGGATTCCGCGCCTCGGATAGTTGCGTTACGGACAACTGGTTGCCGTTCCACACGAGGTCGGCGTGATGCCGGGAAATGAGCGGATCCCAGGGGACCGCCCAGATTCCCGGCGCACGACCCAGTGTTACGGGATCACCCTCGGGCAAGACGCGGCGCCACCGCTGCGACAGTTGTTCGCCCTGCGCAATCAAGTCGGCCATGAAGGCCTCCTGCGCCTCCGACGTCAATCGGCGATGTGAATCACCGACAGCGTGCAAGGCTCGTTGTACGTCTTGTTGATGCAGCCGGGCACGGGCCAGTCCATGTTTGAAACGATCAGCTCGTTGCCGCGGAGCAAAACCTCGCACGGCTGGTCCATGCCGCCGTCCGTGCCGTCCGTGTCGCCGTTCTGGGCGAGGGTCCGCACCTTGGCGTCCATCGACACCGCGTGGATGGCGTTCGACATCGAGTCGGTCACGTAGACTTCCTCGGTCTTGGGGTTGAAGAACAGCCCGTCGCAGCACTTCATGAAGTCGGCCGTGGCGAAGATCTTGTTCGACTTCACCTTACCGTCGCCGTCGAACTCGATGCGGTGGAGCGTGCCGTCGCCGAAATCGCCGCAGTACAGGTTGCCCTGGTTGTCGAAGCACAACCCGTCGGCGCCAAGCCGCACTTCCTTGTTGTGAAACGGAATAACGCACACGAAATGGGGATCCTTGGTGACGTCGTCGGCCAGCTTGATCACGCCTTTGTCGAGATCCTCGAGCTTGAAGCGGAGGATGCCGCTCGTGCCCGGCTGGGCTTCGATGTCGATCTGGGTCTCGCTCACGTAGAGGTAGCCGTCGCGGCAAACCACCGCATTGGAGACGTGGAAACCCTCAATTGCCGGCACGGGTTCGCCCGGCTTGCCGTCCTTCATCGGGATGCGAAGCACGCGCGACTGCTTCTTGCCCTTCATCTGGTAGTCCGCCAGGAACAGGTCGCCCGACGGCGCCAGGCAAACGCCGAGCGCCCCGATCAACTCGCCCGTTTCGGGATGCTTTCCCAACTCGAGGAATTTCTCCACCTTGTTGTCGGGCGTGATCTTCATCAGTCGGGCGCCCTCATCCAACTTGTTGAAGTTGGGCATCGAAAGAATCACGCTGCCGTCCGGAAGCAGGCACATTCCGTCGGGCGTGTTGCAGCCGGCGGGGAGAGTCAGGAACAACTCCGCCTTTCCGGCCTTGGCGGCGTCCTTCTTCGGGGCCTCTTCCTTGGGTGCGTCGGCCTTCGGCTTGTCGGCTTTCGGCTCTTCCGGCTTCGGCGCGTCGGCCTTAGGGGCGTCCTTCTTCGGAGCCTCTTCCTTGGGTGCATCCGCCTTGGGCTTGTCGGCCTGCGCCTCTTCCGGCTTCGGCGTCTCCGCCTTGGGGGCATCCGTCTTCGGAGCCTCTTCCTTGGGTGCGTCAGCCTTAGCCTTGTCGGCCATCGCCTCTTCCGGCTTCGGTGCGTCGGCCTTGGGGGCCTCTTCTTTCGGTGTCTCGGCCTTCGGGGCCTCTGCTTTCGGCTCTTCTGCTTTCGGCGGCTCCGGGGCAGGTTCTTCCGGGGCCGGCTCTTCGACCATCGGGGCTTCGGGGGTCGGGGCGGGGATGTCGGTCACGCCTGGAACAGGATCGGGCCCGCTAGGCCGCTGCGGCTGCGACTCGGAGGCAGGGGGGCAGCCGACCGTGCAAACCAGGATCGCCAACAGGGCGGTAAGGGTGGCAAACGGCAGTTTCTTCGTCATCACATCGTTCTCCTTAGGGGTGTTCGTTCTCCCGTGCGTTAAGATGCACCTCACATGTCACCAATAATGTCTTTGCGTTTCTGGCCCAGGGCGTCGGCGGCGATCATGGCGTCGACGATGTCGGCGGCCGTGACCTTGAAGGGATGGTTGTGGCACAGCGAGCCCTCGCCGGCGCAGGCCTCGGCGAACGATTCGAGCCGCTCCCGCGCGATCCCTTCGAGATTCAAGTCGGCGAACGTGACCGGCAGACCCAACTGGATCTGGAAGTCGAAGACGGCGTACTTGTCGTCGACGTCGTACTCGTCGTCGAGGCAGAGCTGCGCGGCGATACCGAAGCCGACCTTCTCGCCGTGCATCAGACCGGCCTGCCGGCACTCGGGTACGTTCGAAAGCAGGTTGCCGATCATGTGGGCTGTAGCCAGACCGCCGCTCTCGAAACCCAGGCCGGAAAGGAGCACGTTGGCCTCGACCACCTTTTCGACGGCCGGGGTGACGACGCCCAGTTCGACGTCCCGTTTGGCGTCCAGGGCGTGGTCGATCAGCGTATCGAAGGCCAGCCGAGCCAGGGCCATGGCGGCCATGGTGGGCTGCCCCCCGGCAATGTTGTTGGCCCGAGACTTTCTGGCCGCCTCGGCCTCGATCCAGGTCGAAAGCGCGTCGCCGATGCCCGCCACAAACGCCCGCACCGGGCCGCCGACCACCACCTGGGTATCGACCAGCACCAGGTCGGGGTTGAAGGGCCAGCAGTCGAAGCCGGTGAAATTGTGATTCTCGTCGTACCAGACCGAAGCGGCACTGGTGGGCGAATCGTTCGAGGCGATCGTGGGACAGGTCACCATCTTCAGGCCGCAGTCGACGGCAACCGCCTTGGCCACGTCGAGCACCTTGCCCCCGCCGACGCCGACCGAGATCTCCGCGCCGCTCTCTTTCGCAATCTTCCCGACGCGGCCCCGTTCGTCGCCGGTCGCCTCGCCCTCGAACAGGACGTCGACCAGTTCGATCCCCGCGGCCGCGAGGCTCGCCGCCACGGTGTCGCCCACGATCCCCTTCACGCACTCGTCCCACAGCACGAGCGCCTTCTTTCCCATAGGCTTCAGATACTCGCCAAGTTCGCCGAGCACGCCTCGGCCTTGCACGTACTTGCGGGGCGCAATGAGCACCGATTTCATTGGATCTTCCTCCCGGTTGGATCTTCTGCGTAGGTCAGTCTCTCCGAGACTGATACCGCAACTCCGTTGTGCTACTCCGAGTCTCGGAGAGACTCGGCTACTGGCGTAAGGTCGGTTGGATTCCGTTGACGACGGGCAACGGCCCCTCGCCTCGCAGCATTCGCGTCAAGTGGCCGGCCATCAGCTTGGGACTGTTCAAAAAGGCGTCGATCGTGCTGCCTGCCAGATGGGGTGTAATCGTCACGTTGTCGAGTTGCAGCATGGGGCTGCCGGGAGGGAGCGGTTCCTCGTCGAAAACGTCGAGCGCCGCGCCCATGATCTTTCGCTGCCGGAGCGCTTCCACCAGGGCCGCCTCGTCGACCAGCCCGCTCCGGGCCGTGTTGACCAGGATGGCCGTGGGCTTCATCATCGCCAATTCGGCCGCGCCGATCAAACGGTGCGTCTCGGGCGACAGCCGAGCATGGAGCGAAACCACGTCCGACTCCTTCATCAGGGTGGGAAGATCCACGAGTTCGGCCGGTGCCGGATCGCCCTGGCAATAAGGATCGAAGGCCACAATGCGACTGCCGAAGGCCTGCAAATAGTGGGCCACCAGCCTTCCCACGGCACCGTAGCCTACCAGGCCTACCGTCTTTTCGTTCAGCTCGGGAATGGCCATGCCGTTGGCAAATTCCCTCCGCCACTCACCCCGCATCAGGCAGGCGTGCGACCGGGCCAGGTTCCGGATCTCGGTGAGGATCAGCCCCAACGTGCATTCGGCTACCGCCCGGGCGTTGCGGCCCGGAGTATTGAGCACACTCACACCCCGCTGCGTGGCCGCATCGACCATGACGTTCTCGAAGCCCCCGCGCAATACGCCGATCACCTCGAGCGACGAAGCCGCCGCGATCATTCGTTCCGGAACGGGCGTGAACTGCGTCACAAGGATCTTGACGTCGTCGAGGTTCTCGAAGAGTTCGTCCGGCAACGAAACGGCGTCGGGGCCCCCCTGCTCGATCGCCAGGTTGGCTTCCTGGAGTTCGACAAGCGTGGCGTGCTCCCAGCGGCGGACCTCGACCTCGATGCCCAGCCCCTCGAGCGAAGCCAACCCCCGCCGCATGATATCGTGCGGAATATAGTGATCGCTGATGGCCACGAGTTTCATAGGTTGCTTTGACCCACCTTGCGTGCCCATTTCTACGCTTTTCCGTCCGCAAACAGCAGCCGGATCTTCTCGGCCACCGTTTCGCTCATGGCCCGCTTGATCGGCCCGAACAGATCGCCCGGGAGGGGATCGATTCGCTGGATGCCCTCCGCCGCCCGCTTGAATCCCTTCGCCATCGCAATCCGGTTGTCGGCGAAAATGTTGATCTTGCAGATTCCGTTGCGGACCGATTCCTGAATCTGGTCGTCGGGGGTGCCCGATCCGCCGTGCAGGACGAGGGGAACCGTGCTGACGGCATGCAGTTCCTTGAGCCGGTCGATCGACAGAGTCGGCAGCGATCGATACACGCCGTGGGCCGTACCGATCGAAACGGCCAGGGCGTCCACTTCGGTTTCGGCAACGAACCGGACGACCTCCTCGGGCAAGGTCAGCACCGACTGGCCACACTCGGTCTCCGCCAGATCCATTCCGCCCACGTGTCCCAACTCGGCCTCCACGCCGACGCCATGCGGATGGGCCAGTTCGACCGCCGCCCGGGTGAGGGCCACGTTCTTCTCAAAGGGTCTCGTCGAGCCGTCGACCATCACCGAAGTGAAACCGTGATCGATTGCCTTCTTCACCAGGTCCAGATCCGACGTATGGTCCAGATGCAGGCCGACGGGAATCGGATGCGCGTCGGCCACTCCCCGAACCAGTCCCGCCAGATAGGCCATGTCGTGACTGTCGGGCCGCGGAGCCAGACACATGATGATGACCGGAGCACGCAACTCTTCGGCCGTTTCCAGGACGGTCCGCACCATGACGTCTTCGACACAGTCGAAGGCCGGCACGGCGTAAGCACGTTCTCTCGCGTCGGCGAGGATCTGTTGGAGGGTGGTAAGCATGCAGGGGGAGTTGTTAGGGTTCAGGGTTTGGGGTTCAGTTATGGTGGGAGTGGTCGGGAGCCATATTGGTCGCTCGCCGAGTGTTTCTTCCTATCTCATTAACATTCCGCCGGTTGCGTCGAAGGTGGCGCCTGTCGTGTAGCTGGCCCGATCGGAGGCCAGGAACACGACCACGTCGGCGATCTCGGCCGGCTCGGCGATCCGGCCGAGCGGGGTACGCTGGATGTACTTCTCTTCGCTCTCTTCCAAGGCTTCGCGGGCCATATCGGTTCGCATCATCCCGGGAGCGACGGCGTTGACGAAGATGCCCGAGCGGGCCACCTCGCGGGCGAGCGATACGGTGAAAGTCACCAGTCCGGCCTTGGAGGCGGCATAATGGGCGTGCCCCGTCGTCGAGCCGCGAAAGGCCGCCTGAGTCGTCACATTGACGATTCGCCCTCCTCGATCGCGATCGAGCCAGCGGCGCACCGCCTCGCGGCAGGTAAGAAAGGCGCCTTTGAGATTAACGGCGAAGGTGGCGTCCCACTCTTCCTCGGTCATGTCGCGAACATAGGCGGTCGGCCACACGCCGGCGTTATTCACGAGAATATCGATCGGCCCCAAGTCCTCCTCGCACCGGTCGAACATCCGCACCACGTCGACGCTCTCAGCCACGTTTCCTTGCAGGGCGATTCCCCGGGCGGCATGGAGGTTCTGCATCGCCTCGACCACCTCCCCGGCAGCCGCCTCGTCGCGACGGTAATTGACGGCCACCTTCACTCCCTCGGCCGCCAGCCCCAGACAAATCGCGCGTCCCAGGCCGCGAGAGCCGCCGGTTACCAGGGCCACTTTGTCTCGGAGACGAAGGTCCATAGGGGGGTGTGCCGCATCAGGATAGGCGTCGGTGCCGATTCAGACAAACCGACAATATAGACCATCGCCGAAAGCGGTCCAAGTGGCCGGGGATGGGAGGCTCCCGGATGCCGAGGCGATCAACCCGGCTCATTCATGAACTTCGCGTGGGACTGTCGAATCAATGATCGTCCAATTGGAGTCTTCAGCATCATTACTGATAGTTCAAGCGGCGCGACCGTTATGGAGTGCTTTAGTCGTTGTGGCGCAGTCGTCCTTATGCGAATCGCGGAGCATGGCGAGCGCGATACGGTTGTGGATGTGCTCTTGGATGCGAACACGATAGGCAGTCTTTTGCATTTTGCGGTGGCGACGGTTGCCGCGTTCGACAGCGTTGGAAGTCGAAGGAAGCTGCTTGTCGTCGAGGAAGATCAGAGCTTTGTCCAGATTGGGAGACTCAAGCTTGTTCAGGATCTTGCCCACCTGCTTGAAGCGGCGGAAGAACGTTGTGATGTCCTGGTGATCTGGATCATGGTCCAATCGCTGGGGACAATTGCAGACGCTTGCCTCCTACGGCCACGTGGCGATGGTCCAGCGCGACTCGCAAGTCTTCCGCCGGGCCGAAGCGGCCGCCCGCGTGATCGAGACGGCCACCGGACTCTGGCGAATCGGACGCGGCGAACCCGTCGACCGGGCGATGGGGAGATCGACCGGAACATCTACCGGCTCGACGCCTTGGCGGACGAGGATATTGCGGCGGTTGAGGCGGCATCTTGATTGGGTTGTCAAAGATCGTGGCAGGGTGTTTCGCAATGGGGGAGTTGGTCAACAAGCGTGCTGTTTTGCCGATAGCTCTGGGTCGGATTGCCTCTGCAGTAGGGTTAATATTACCCAGTCTGTGTGTTCTACGGTTATAGCAAGCAACTTTCCCTCGAAAACAAGTTCTCTGACACTTACTCCCCGAAGCGGGGCCCCTGTTTCAGGGAGACGCGAAGCGGGAGTGCGTCTTCGGAGTTGGGCAGCAAGCCTGCTGTTTTGCCAATATCTCTGGGCGGACGGCGTTCTGGGGTGGGATGGATATTTCCCATCTTTCCTGCTCCATTGTTTGCATTGTTAGCGCGCGTTTCAGGTGCTTTTGGCTTAAAAGGGGGGTGTTTGAATGTAGGATGGGTCTTGCTGGTTGGAGGTGCAGGGGTTCTTTGGGAGGTTCACGGTGTTTGCTCTCCAGGCCGCCGGCAGGGCGAATGTTTCGCTCAAGTGGGGACGGGATTGGCGGCAGCTATTAGTGTACATATTTACAGTCTTCTGTCAAGACAAAAACTGAACACCCGAGAGGATTGTCCGGCAAGCTGGACTGGGTTGACGGGCGAGAAAGGGGTAACGCCAATGGGAAATCGGGGGCGCCGGGCCGTGACGGTGCGGAAGAGTTGAACTGAGGTGCGATGAATGAGTTGGTCGTGAAGAAATGAAGATATCAGGCATCACAGCTACTGGGCCCGCTGTTGACGATCGGGCATTCCTGTCATCGCTTCCGGCTGCCCTGCAGGAGGTTCTTGCGGATTCGAATGGATTCATCATCCTGCAAGGCGCACTCCATGTGCGTGGAGTGTGTTCGGAACCTGAGTGGCACTCCCTGCGCCATGCGTGGCACGGGGACAAGGCCTTCCACAAGCTCTACGATGCGGTCACCCCTGACGACATTCCCTTCGCCCAGGATTGTGTGGGCGACCAGTTTCTGCTTCGGGATGGCCATGTCGTGCGCCTGCTCGCCGAAACCGGTGAGATCGAGGGCGTTGCCGTCGATCTTCAGGAGTTCTTTGCCAAAGTTGACGAGAATCCAGTAGACTTCCCGAGTTCTGCCCCGGATCATCCGCTTCAACCTGGCCAATTGCTCCATGCCTATCCACCCTTCTGTGTGAAGGCATCTGCCTCTGCCTACTCGTTGAAGGCCTGCCCAGCTCACAAAGTCATCCTGTTTCATGCTGACTTTGCGAGACAGATTGCTCACGTGCCCGAGGGAGGGCAGATCGAAATTGAGGTCACAGATTGAGACGCGGGTGGGTGGCACTGGTGGAAAGGAGGGAGCACACTACCGACTGAATCGATGGAACAGGTGCAGACGCTTCAGACGCTGTGATACTCGCTCCGTTCTGTCACCACCACCCGGGCCTCGAAACACGCCCCCACCCGCCCTACCTCTTCTTCTTCCGCTGCCCCGCCAGATGATCGCTCATGGCCACCATGGCCACGTAGAGCTCCTTTTGCAGCTTGAAATCGGTCACCTCCCGCACCCATTGACGCCGCTCGGCCTGATAGAGCCGGATGTACTCCCTCACCGGTTCGTCGTCCACCAGGGCGAAAGTCGTCGGGCAGACCCGCGATCCGTCCCACGGATCCGGACCCTCCAGAAACAGGATCCGCTTCTCGCCGTCCGGCTTCGGCGAAACGTCGATGACGTCTCCTTCCGGTGATCGCCAGCAGACGTAGCGTTCGGCATTGAGCAGCACGCCCCGCATCTCCCAGATCAACCACCCCGGAGCGTGCTCGCCGCCGTTGACTCGAATCGTCTCCTCCACGTTCGCGTACGCCGCGTTCGGCTTGGCACTCGGGCCCGCTAGCACGGGCACGAACCCCGGCATCCCGTCGTCGACCAGCTTTCGGCACAACCGCTTGATCGGCGGCCCGATCCGCCGCGGCGTCGTCTCGCGGGGAATCGCCCGCAACTTCTCGCGGATGAAGTCGAGCGAGTAGATGCTCTCGGATTTCTTCGCACACATGAGATCGAGATCAACTCCGGATATTGGACAATCGGTTTCGCAATGACGTCAACGGATCGTCGAGTTCGCGATCTTACTTCGCTTGGGCTTCCAAACGCTGGACGACTCGATAGCCTCCGCTGCTGTCGCCGCAGCCGCATTCCTTGGCAACCTCAGCCGTCCGCCGCCTGCCGTGGCGGACCTTCAGCCAGACGCCGATACGACTTATACCAAACTGCATCACCGCCGAGAACCTATCCCCCATGCTTCCTTCGCCTTGGGACTGGTATAGCCCACCCCAAACGGAAAACTCGCCAGCAGCCTCGCCTTCACCTCCTCCACTCCCGGCCGCTCGTACGAACTCATCTTCTCCAGGATGGCGTCCAGCCCCGTCGCATCCGCGGGCGTCACAAACTCGGCATTCTCCAGGCCGAACACCGAGTAGTAGTCGCGATACTTGAATTCCGGCATCCCAGGGCCCGCAAGGTCCACTTGCCCCGCACGGCCGCGACCCGCGCCGCCGGCATCTCCATCGGCTTCTCGCCCGTCATGCGGCCGGCACCCCAAATGAACCCGGCGAATCCGGTCCATGAGCCCGCAGCCCAGAACCCCGGTTCGAGCACACTGCCCACGGCGATA
>Ga0123332_1000101_pt1 | contig 75007 bp, 68 predicted proteins | sample BioC12SIPDNA_4_FD_89958 | JGI IMG/M metagenome (GOLD analysis project Ga0123332, IMG submission 89958) | Anaerobic biogas reactor microbial communites from Washington, USA - Biogas_R2_A C12 SIP DNA | ecosystem: Engineered > Bioreactor > Anaerobic > Unclassified | place: Washington, USA... | reverse complement strand
CCATCTTCCTCCTATGCGCGCTACTGTCTCATCACCCTACCGCCCCTGGGGTTGATTTCGCCACTGTACCTACTTCGAAAGCCCTTGGCGCCAGATGGTTGCCCCACAGGAAAGGGCTGGGTATACTGACCGGGATAGAGGAACGGATGCTGACATGGCTTCCTTGGCAAACACACCTTCGCCGAAGGCCCGGCAGTCGCTCACGGAGCAGAGGAGAAGGAACAGATGGGCACTGAGAAGAAAGCACCCCAGACGATCGATGAATACATCGCGGGCTTCCCGCCCGACGTTCAAAAGACCCTCGAAGCAATACGCGGGGCGATCCGGCAGGCAGCGCCAGAGCTGGAGGAGACGATCAGTTACGGGATGCCGACCTTCGATCTGAAGGGCAGGCACGTGGTCTTCTTCGCCGCCTATAGCAGCCACGTTGGGTTCTATCCCGCGCCCAGGGAGGCCGAGGCGTTCAAGGAGGCACTGTCGGCCTATAAAGGGGGCAAGGGAACGATCAGATTCCCGTTGAACAGACCCCTGCCGTTTGACCTGATCCGAGACATCGTGCACTATCGGGTCCAGGAAGTCGCAGCGGAGATCTCAGCAAAAAGCAAGGGGGATTCAGGTCAGAGATGAGAAAAAACCGCATAGGGTTCGCAGCCCTGGTCACCGGGGCAATCCTCGTGGCCGCAGGGGCCGGGTGCATCGCGTCACGGAGCGCGCCTGCGTCCCCCCACGATTGGGATTTCAGCGTCAGTGACGCCGAGCTCGTACCCAATAACCCCGGGGTGCCGATCTACCGGTGGTTCCCCGACGGGCACATCGCTGTCCTGCAGGACGGCGCAGATCAGTGGATCATGTTCTGGGCCGAGTTCGAGAGCTACAGAAGCCTGGGCGACGCTCCGTTCCCGGAAGCGCAGACCGTCCTGTCGCCGGCGACCAAGGTGTTCGGCGGACGCGGCGGCGATGGTTGGGACAACGGGGGCTCGTGGCTCAACTCGGTGTTTCGCCTATCGGGCGACCACCTGATCGGTTTCTACCACGCTGAGGATCACTGGACCCCGCCGGATCCGGGCGGCGTCGCCTGGAAGTCGGTCGCGGTCACCTATTCCAATGACAACGGCGTGACCTGGGCTCCCGGCGAGCAGATCATCACCGGTTGGAAGACGCGGCCCGACACGCCCGAGTGGGGCGGGGCTGGCGACCAGTGCGTGGTGTGGGACACCGAGAACGAGCGATGGGTCTGCTACTACCAGGAGCAGGTCGAGAATGGGGAAGCACAGATCCATGTGGCTGTCTCATCCGATCCCCTTGGCAGCCCGGGCACCTGGTACAAGTGGGATGGGCGCGCCTTCACGGTGCCGGGCCTGGAAGGGAAGGGAGCCCCCCTGCCTGCGTTCATCGGTCGCGAAGGCGGCAATCCCTCGGTTCACTACAACACCCACCTGGAGAGATGGATCATGGTCTATGGCGGGTGGGATGGGACGACCTACATCTCGTCCAGCACCGATATGATCCATTGGGACACACCCCGGGCGTTGGCAGTCTCGGACCAGGGTGGACGCGCCTGGTACCCCACGATAGTCGGGGACGAGGGCGATACCGTCGCGGAGCGGGTTGCCAACCTCTACTACGCCGACATCGCGGCCGACTTCAGCAGCCGCAAGTTCTACAAGCGCACCATCACCTTCGAGCAGTGAGGCCCACCGGCGCGGCACACGCGGCGGGCCCTCTATTCCCGTGCACGCGGCGCGAAGGCCACCACCGGCACGGCTGCCGCTAACCTGCGACAGCCCTCGGCGCTGGTCTCAAGCGCCTCGCCGACCATAAACCGCGTCAGCGCGTTGAAAGCGCGGGGGTGGCGATGTGCGTAGTCGCAGAGCTCCCGCGCTCCTACGTCCTCCGGCAGAACAACGGCGCGGGCAGGTCGCCGTCGCAGCCCCACGTGTAACACCACCTCGGGCGTCTTCCTGATGTTGCGCAACCAATCAGCCGAGGCGCCCCACCCGGAGGCGACCACCCAGCTTCCCGCCTGGCGGTCGTGGCGCACCACCTCCAGGACGGTGCGGTACCGCCGCCCGCTCGTGCGCCCGACGTGCTCGATCATCAGGAGCCGCCCGGCGAACAGCCAGCCCAGCCGGAGACGGAAGAGCAGGACAGGCGCCCGCAACAGCGCGCGCAAACAGCCCTTTGGCCTGGAACCGAAAACAGCGCCTCTCGTCATCACGTGCTCCCCCTATGCAGTCTGAGCATGTACCAGACCGGGAAATGTGCAAGCCGCTTGGGGAGTGCTCAATGTGTTACAAATGTGCTACAATTGTATCACATCTGGAGGTGGACTATGGCAATGATCGGGGTGCGGGAACTGCGACAGCAGACTTCTGAAGTGCTGCGAAAGGTAAAAGAGGAGAGAACGGAGTACATTATCACCTACCAGGGGCAACCGGTGGCAATCTTACTGCCCCTGGATGCCGAGGCGGTCGAAGCAGCGATTCTGCGTGTCGGGAGGGAGGCTGCTGCCGCGCGTTGGGACGCCTATGATGAAACGGCTGCACGGGTGCGTGCAGCCTGGCCGAAAGACTATGACTCGCAGAGCCTGCTGGATGAGATCCGGCGGTAGCCGCTATGTATACCATTGACGCAAGCGTCCATATCAATGCCCTGAACTCGACTGAGGACGGAAGCGCTGCCAGCCAGGCGTGTCTGCAGCAGTTGGTCCAGCGCCACCAACCGATCATTTCGCCTATCCTGCTGGTGGTCGAGGTCGCTGCCGCAACGGCACGTGCGCTTAGTGACACGGAGCTGGCTGTAGAGATGGCTGAAGCGTTACAGGGGCTCCCCGGTCAGGTATGGGTACCGTTGGATGACGAACTCGCCGTCGCAGCCGCACGCCTGGCAGCCGCAGCACGCTTGCGCGGTGCGGACGCCGTCTACGGGGCAGTAGCCCAACGCTATGGTACGACGCTCGTCACGCGGGATCAACAGCAGTTGGAGCGGCTGGGACCGCTGATGCCTGTCACCACGCCCGAGGCCGTGGTCACCGCGCTTACTGACACGCCCTAGTAGCGCACTCAGGCACCAGAGGTGTCCTTCGCCTCAGGCTACCGCTTTCGGCCGTGGGGGCGCGCGGGCGTGGGCTTGTACCAGCGGTCGGTATAGCGCAAGTCCACGCCGAAGAGACGGAAGCTGTCGTCCTGCGGCTCATAGTCGAGCAGGGTCTGTGTGTCGGTCATGTCGAGACGCTTGTAACGGTTGTCCGAGAGGCCGTGGACGATGGCGAAGGGGACGTCCGGCACCTCGATAGCGCGCACAAGCAGCGCGCTCATATCGCGCTGGCTGATGAACGTGGTCAGGTTGCGCGCGTTGGGGTCGCGCTCGACCCAGTCGGCCTCGAAGCTACCGACGCGCACGGCGATGCACGAAAGCCCCTCGGAAGCGGCGAAGTAGTGGCACGTCGCCTCAGCAAAGGCCTTCGAGACAGCGTACATGTTGAGCGGGCGCGGGGCGTCAGACGTGCGTACCTGCACATCCAGGGGATAGCCCTCGACGGCCTGCACGCTGCTGGCGACGACGGCGCGGCGACATCCCTGATCCTTGGCAGCGCGCAGGATGTTGTAGACACCCTTGATGTTGGCGTCGAGCAGTCCCTCGTAGAAGCCAGTGCGGCCCGAGGTGACCGCCGCCAGGTGTACCACGATGTCGATGCCGGCGCACGCCGCCTGGCATGCGTCGAGGTCGGCGATCTCCAGCGCCACCTGTTCATAGGGGCAGGGATCCAGCAGCGCCTCAGATGGATGGATCCCCAACCTGAGAGCGTAGCGGTCGCCCACGTAGGCGCGGAAGACGGTGCCGATCCGGCCCGTCGCCCCGGTGAGCAGCACGCGCAGTCGTTGAGTCGAGTCTGGCATTGAGACCTCCGGTGAGCTTGGGTACCTCACACAGGCTAGTGGCCGACACGGCGATTCTACCACAACACCGGGGCCTGGCCACGCTCAACGGAACGGCGAGACCCGCGTCGCACGCGTGTCACCCGCCGTCCCCCCTATCCCATCCAGCTCGCCCCGCACGTCCAGACAGACAGGCGACCGCCGCTCCGGGGGAGCGGCGGTCGCAGCAGAGTGTCGGCGCGACGCCACAATCAGCCGGTGCTGTGCATCGTGCACTCGCCCGCGAAGATGTGCGACGAGATCTCGCTCTGCGTGACACCGATGATGTTGCCATCGGGATCCCTGAACCAGACGCTCTTCTCGCCATCGTAGGTGGCGATGCCCTTGACGTTCTTCACGTGGGGCAGCTTGACCTCCTCGAACTGGATGCCCCTGTCCCGGAGCATCTCCACCGTCGACATCAGGTCGTCCACCAGAAAGGCGAACTGTGTAACGTCTGACTTGGGCGGCGTTGGATTCTGATAGACCAGGAGGTGGCTGCCACTTCCGGTCTCGTAGAGCAACTCGCCCCGTTCGAGGTTGCCGTCGCAGAGCTCCAGACCCAGCTTCTCGCTGTAGAACCCCCTGGCCCGCTTGATGTCGGTGACGGGAATCGTCGCGACAGCGGGCGCCCGTGTGAGCTTCATCCCAACCCTCCTTACGGCGCGCACAGAGGGTGCGTACCTTCTCGTTTGTCAAGGCCCGGCCGTGCCAGGCCTATTCACAGTATAGTCCGGGATTACGTTGCCTCACGGTGGGTTTCATTAGCAGCGTTGGCAAGGAGCAAACGGAAGCGCTTACCCGATGGCAAACATATCGTGTGCGGTGAGGCCGGCCCGCTCGGCCATCTCAAGGCAGTAGTGGAAGTTGCCCGCGTTGCGGTTCCTGCCGTTCGTCCCATACGTGAACTTGATGCCGGCATCCTTCGCCATCTTGATGAACTCGAGGCTCGGAACGCGCACGTTCTCGGCGATCTCCAGGGCGATATCGCGTGCCAGCGCCAGGTCGATGATGGTGCGCATCCGAGCCGTGGTCCAGATCTCATCGTAGTGACGCGCGAAGTTGATCGGCAGGAAGGTGGGCCGCGCGAAGATGTGGATCGGCTCGCTCGACAGAATGCGCACAATGTGGGCCATATAGCGCTCGACGAAGGCGTCCATATCGTCAATGAAGTTGTCGTGCAGCCACAGATAGAGGTAGCTCCCGTCGTCGAGAGGCACGCTGTCGGCATCCATTAGCACGTAATCCAGCCCGGCGAGCACCTCGGCGGAGAACGCTTGGGACCAGTCCAGGTACATCGGCTGGAGGCCGACGTAGACCGGGTAGGCCCGCAGGCGCTCGATGTAGGCCTGCAGCTCGGCATCGGTGCCGATGCCGAACTCCTTGCCCGGGTGCTCCACGATGCCAAACGTCATTCCCCGCTCCTGAGCAAGCGCAACGGCCTGGTCGATGGTGAGAGACTCGCTCAGGTGAACGTGGTAGTCGATCACGCCGACGCCTCCTGGAGCGCGTGCAGAACGATGTCGCGCGCCACGAGCAGATCCTCGCGCGTGCGGTAGTACTCCAGCACGAAGTAGGGTGCCGCGCTGTGCCGGGTCAGCAGCTGGATGTAGGCCGGATAGTCCAACGTCCCCGAGCCGGCAGGGCCATAGTCGGCAACCTCGCCTCGCTCATCAAACCGCACGTCCTTTCCGTGCGCGATCGCGATGTCGGGTCCCAGCATCCGCACCGCGCGGCCCAAGGGAGTGCGATCGGGGGTGAAGTTCGCCGCGTCCATACAGACGCGCAGCGCCGCCGAGTCCACGCGGTCCTTGATACGCAAGAAGGTCTCGGCGCTGCCCACGCTGCCAGCGCGCGTGATCTCGATCGCCAGGTCCACCCCGCGGCGCTCCGCCGTTTGGCAGACCGTCGCCAGCGCGTCGCAGAGCCCCTCGAAGACAGCGCGGTCATCGATGCCGGAGCCGGCGGGATAGCCTGAGGGATGCCAGATCATGACGGGCCTGGCGTTTGCGCCGAAGCGCCCCTCGAGCGCAGCGGTCTTCTCCACACACCGCACCGCCCGTGCGACGTCGGCGTCCTTGCGACCCGCAGGCCCAACGAGGTCGACGTGCAGCGTCATCGCCGCGAGCGCCGCGTCTCCCGCGTCAAGCAGCGCGTCGAGCACATCGGGCGACGGATCGCCCTCCTCAGCGGTCGCGCCTTCACCAAAGCCGAAGAACGCCTGGACCGCCTCAAAGCCCAGCGGTCGCAACTCGTCAGCCTGAACCAGACGACCCACATCACCAGCCATCAGTCCCAATTTCATATCTACCTCCCACCCGCGAGGAAAAGATCGGCGACCGTCCGAAAGGCCGCCGGGTTGCTCCACATGAACGGCGTCTCGAGCAGCATGACATCGCCCGTTCCCCGCTCCGTGTAGTGGATATCCCGGTCACCGATGCTAACGCTCGGCATGATCGTCCTCCGGGACAGCCGGCTGACCGCCGAGTTCGGCGTAGCGGAAGCAGCCGACCAGGTGATCGTTGACCATGCCCACCGCCTGCATAAGTGCGTAGCAGATGGTGGGGCCGACGAAGCGGAAGCCAGCCTTCTTCAGCGCCTTGCTCATGGCCTCGGACTCCGCAGTCTGCGCCGGCAGCTCCGCCAACGTTTGCCAGCCGTTCTGGATCGGGGCACCGCCGACGAACTGCCAGAGATAGCGGTCGAGGCTCCCGTGCGCCTCCTGGATCGCCAGGACCGCCCGCGCGTTGGCGATGGCGGCGTCGATCTTGAGCCGGTTGCGGACGATGCCGGCATCGGCGAGAAGCCGCGCCCGATCAGCGTCGTCGAAGCGGGCGACCGCAGCCGGGTCGAAGTCGTGGAAGGCGCGCCGGTAGGCCTCACGTTTCTTGAGAATCGTCGACCAGCTAAGGCCGGCTTGGGCACCCTCAAGGATCAGGAACTCGAAGAGTCGCCGGTCGTCGTGGACCGGGGTGCCCCATTCGCGATCGTGGTAATCAACCATCAGCGGGTCCTCGCCCGCCCACCCGCACCGCATCATCAGGCCACCTCCTCCATGTATCGCCGCGGTCGCAGCGGAGCGTCGTTCCCGAGCAGGTCGACCAGCTCGAGGAGTGAACGGACCTCGAGGTCCGGTTGGATCCCGGTCGTATTCGGCACGCCCTCGCGGTTGAGCCAGACCGACACGGCGCCGACGGCGTTGGCGCCCTGGACATCGGACGCCAACGAGTCGCCCACGTGCAGCATGTGTTGGGGCTCGCAGCCCGCCTGTTGGCACGCCGCCAGGAAGATGCCGGGGTCGGGCTTCGCCACGCCGGCGACCCCCTGCCAGACCACGTCCTGGGCAAAGAGGACGAAGGCAAAACGGTCGGGTAGGCCGCACCACTCGGGTAAGCCATTGCCGTTGGAGACCAGGCCCAGGGTGTAATGGAGCGCGAGAGCGTCGAGCGTAGGGACGACGTCGGCATAGAGCTCGATATCGGCGAAGCGGTGCGCACGGTAGAGCGCGTTGAGCTCTGCGGCTAGCACCGGGTCATCGCGCCCCACTGCGGCAACCGTACGCTCGAAGGCGCGCAGGCGAATCGCCTCGAGCCTCGCGGCTTCGCCCTCCATCTCGGACTCGGCGCGGTCGCGGATGGCCATCATCTCCTCGACGGTCAGGGCGGCCGACGCGGGGCCGGGGAGGCGCTCGCGCAACCGCGCCAGAGCGATCCCCAACGCGTGCCGCATGACCTTCTCGAAGTCCCAGAGCGTCATGTCACCGTCGAAGGAGACCACCCTGACCTGCTGGAGCCTCTCGCGCAGCGTCATCGACTGCCTTTCGCCCCCAGCTTATTGGGGCTCGGGCCGTGTGAGCGCGACCCGGATGCGCAACTGCCCATCGTCGCCGCGATGCAGGATGTAGGCCGAGAGCTCACTCCCCAACTCGGCCCCGGCGGCGTCGATCTGCGCCCAGCGCACCTCCACCGCTGTCAGCCGCTCGCTGAGGGCTTCCGCCAGTTCCAGCGCCGGCTCGGTCGCCGCGATGCCGTTGGACCGGTACCACGCGACCGCCTGGCCGAAGAACGAGGTTACCTGTGCGGGATCGGTCACGGCAATCGCGCCCTCATCGGACAGGACCAGCGAAGGCACCGCCCAGCTGGCAGCAATCTCGGGTAGATCGCCATTGCTCAGTGCCGCGCCGTAACGCTCCAGGAACGCTACGATCTGGCTTTCGTCTGGATTCATCGTTCACTCCTTGTGTGTCTGGTGCCGTCGTACTACGCCCGATTCAGCGGCACGAGAACATCCGCGAGGTCGCCATCAAAGCCAGCGGCCTCGAGCAACGCTAGATGATCGGCCAACTCGCCGATCTCGTGTGGACGGTGGGCGTCGCTTCCGAACGCGAACCGCACCCCGGACGCCAGCCCCTCGCGCACGAAGGCCAGGGGGGGCTGGTTGGCGTGGAAGTTGAGCTCGGCGGCCACGCCGGCCTCTCGCAGGAGGCGCACCACCGGGGGAAAGAGGGCCTCGGGCGGTACGAGCCCCGCCCAATGGAAGACCCGAAAAGGATGCGCCAAGATGTCGATCCCGTTCCGCAGCAGTCGCGCCAGCAGGCCCAGATACACGTCGACAAGCGTCTCGACCGGCGGGGCAGGCCGCGTGAGGCCGGGGAGGCGGTGGATGGCGCCGATCAGGTAGTCGAAGCCCTGACGGTCACGCGGCTTGAGCAGCAGATCGCCGCGGAAATCACAGTCCACCTCCAGCCCGAAACGAACGCCCGGCCGCGCGTGGCGTTCTCGCAACGCCACATAGGCCGGCATCCGCTCGTCCTCCAGCCGTGCGCCGGCGATCCCCTGCTGCAAGCACTCCCCGCTCCAGTAACGTCGCGCCTCGAAGTAGAGCTGTCCGGAGTGCTCGGCGAACCCGATCCCCGCCAGCCCGAAGTCGCGCGCGAGGGCGATGGCGGCCTCGACCGTCATCTTGTCGCTGCAGTAAGCCAGCTCGGTGTGGACGTGCGTATCGACCAGGCCCAAGTGCTCGTGCATCGCAAGCTGCCGGTGGGCGGTCGTCACCCGGTCGCGATCCAGCGTGATGAGCAGATAGGGGAACGGAGACTCGCAGAGCCCCGGCGCCGTGACGAACGTGGTCGTGTCGTTGCGCAGGTCCGGGGTGCCGGGATGGTGGTGACCACTTACTGAGAGCACGACGCCGGCGTCGCGCATCGCCCGGACGATTTCCCCGGCGTTGGTGTAGTTGTAGGGCGCCAAGACACGCTCCGGCGGCGCCAGGCAGACGTGCTGCAGCGCCACGATCGGACCGTCGTACTCCGCCCGGGCCTGCTGGAACCGCGCGAGATCCACCGGGCGCCGGCTGGCGTTGTATCCGGGCTCCTCGGCGTCAACAAATGGAAGGAACCGCACCCCGCAAAGGTCCACAACGTCGCCCGGGCGGTCGAAGACCCGGTAGAAGGCCTCCGGGTCGCCGTCGTGGTTGCCGGGGATGACCAGGTAGGGCGAGTCCAGCTCGTCCAGGATCGTCCGAACGTGGGCCAGGCGCTCGGGCGCGCCGGGTGCGGCCCCATCGTCGAGCACGTCGCCCAGCACGAGCGTGACGTCGGGCTTGACCAGACGGTTTAGCCGCATGACGGCGCGGAGCAGGAGAATGTCGGCCATCTCGGAGCGCCGCTGCGCAAGGGCTCCAGCGGCGCCGTAATGGACATCGGTCAGTACAGCGAGGGTGACGGCGTTCGCCGGTGCGGGCACGATTCGATCGGCTCCCGGAATATGGAGAGGCCCGGCGCGCGTCAGCGCCGCCCCATGGTCTGCAGCGTCGCGATGACGATGTCCGGATGGTCGGTCAGGATGCCCTGAATGCCCATCTCGACATACAGGCGGCTGTCTGCGTCCGAGTTCGCGAAGAACATATTCGCATAGAGCCCGAGCGAGCGCGCCGCAGCGCAGAACTCGGGCGTCACATCGCGCCGCAGCGGTTGCACGTAGCGGCACCCGAAGTCCCGCTGGCGCTGCAGGGCCGCCAGGTCCATCTGGCCCTGGCGCGCCGTCACGCACAACTCGACGGCCGGGTCGATTGCGCGCACCCGGGCAGCCTCCTCGAAGGTCGACATGGTCAGATAACCGCGGCCGTAGAGATCGTAGACGTTGTAGAGGCGGCACACCTCCGCCAACATTGCCGGCGAGGTATCGTAGATCTGGATGTTCAGGCCAACGTTCTGGCCCACGCCATCGAGCACCTGCTCGAAGGTGGGGATGCACGTGCCGGGAAGCGCCGGCTCGGAGAGCTTGATCCCCGCCTCGTGGGAACCTTGCCAGTGGGACGCCTCGAGCATCTGGATCTCGGCCAGCGTGTAGTCGCCGGGGGTACCCGGGCGGTTGGTCGTGCGGTCCAGGGTCGGGTCGTGCAGCACGATCGGGACACCATCGCGCGTCCCCCGCAGGTCGAACTCGAGAATGTCGACCCCCAGCGCGACCGCCGCGTGGAAGGCGGGCATCGTATTCTCGGGATACTGCCCCGAGAAACCACGGTGCGCCGTGACCACCACGCGGTCGGGAGTCTGATAGAGTGCCTCCAGGTCAAGTGCCATAGGAATACCTCCTTGTGACGGGATAGGCTGTAGCAAGCGCCGTCCTCGTTCTCGGGGCGCGGCTCGCTATGAGGGATGGAAAAGCCCTGGTCATCGCGGCGCGCTTATAGCGGACGGCTGGGCAGGGGATGCGCCGGAGAGAACGGCGGGCGCGACGGTGCGTGGTCGACCCGCAGCCACGACCGGTACAGCGTCCCCGTCTGCCCGGCGCTTGCGAAGTCACACAGCCGCACCGTCGTGCCGTCGACCGCTGGCACCTCATAGAGCAGCGCGGGGGGGAGCCAGTCGTCCCAGGTGACCGGTTGCAGGCACAGAGTCTGGGCGTCGATTGCCGGCAACTGGAGCTCCGCCCCGCTCGTCTGCCCGGGGTCGGCGCCGAAGACCACCGGCGCGGCGCCTGCGTGGCGCGCGCGGTTGTAGCGCTGATCGTAGGCCAGCAACACCGGCCCCCGATAGAGCGACGTGAGCCCGCGACACTCGTTGTCCCCCTGCCAGAAGTGAGGGGCCATGTCGAAGTCTATGAAGACGGTCTCGTCTGTCGACCACGTGCGGTCCAGGGCCAGGTAGGTGCCAGGCGTGACAGGTCCCACCGCCTCACCACCGGCGACCACCGTGGTACGTCGCGACCAATAGGGGATGCGCAGGCGCAGGGTGAACCGCGCAGGCTGCGAGCGCGCAACGTGCAGGGCAATCCGCCCCGAGGACGGGTAGTCGGTCTCCTGGGTAAGCTCGACAACCGGGCCATCGTCGAGCGGCACGCGGAAGGCGGACGGGCCGTAGTAGTTCAGCACGATCCCGTCGCTCCCGCGCATCACGGCCCAGTCGCTGACCATCCCCAAACCGCGCGGGCTGTTCACGCTGCAGCAGTTAAGCTCCGGGCTCCCGGCGCGGGCCTGGAACACGATGTGATGCGCACTGGCGAAGCGCGCGCCATCGGAGGGCGTGTTGTAGGTGGCCCAGCGCCCCGAGGGTGAGTGCATCCCCAAGACGCTGTTGAGCGTCGAGAGCTCGATCTCGTCCGCAACGACCGGGTTGCCCGTGAGCCTGAGCATCTCGACACTCATGGCGATCCACGCAATCGTGCAGCAGGTCTCGATGGCGCCTGGGTGGTAGGGATTGCCGGTGGCCTGCTCGCCGGAAGAGAAGCCACCGTTGTTGTGCCGGTCATAGCGCACGATCGACCACCAAGTGCGCTCGAAAGCCTGGCGGTAAGCCGGCTCACCGGTGATGCGGTAGAGCTCCGCCAGGCCCATGATCGGGTGCAGGCTCTCCCAACGCGGCTTGGGCGTCTGGAAAAACTCCTTACCGGCGAGCGGCTGGCGCAGGTAGTCGCCCGCCAGCGGCCCATCGGGACCCTCGGCGGCGAACTCGTCGACAATCTGAAGCGCCAGATCGAGATAACGCCGGACACCGGTCTGGGCGTGGAGCAGGGCAAGGGTGTGAACGGGGGCGAGGTTCATCTCGGTCGCGCCCGTGTCGACCAGGCGCGGGGTTCGGCCCAGGAAGGTGTCGCACAGGAGGTCGCCCATACGCGCCGCAGCGGCGAGCGCCGCCTCATCACCGGTCTCGGCGTGCCAAAGCAGCAGGCCGAGCATCACGTGATAATGGCCCCAGGCGTCCCACGTGCCACCACCTCCCGCGGCGTTGGGCGCCCGTCCGGTGAGGCGCGAGCCCGCAGGCCAGGGACCCAGATAGCCATCGCTATCTTGCAGTGCAACCAGGCGCGCGACGAACGCCGCCAGCGCCTCGCGCAGCCGGACGTCGCCGGTAGCTCGCAGCACCTGTACGGCGCCGGTGAGGTACTTGCCGGGGAACTCGCCCGCCCACGGCATGAGGTTGCGATAGGGAACGACGTCGCGATCGGCAAACATCTCCAACATCGCCGGGTTGGCCTGCGGTGCCACCAGAAGCCACCGATCGGTGACGGCGGAGAGGGCTCGGCCCAGGGCGCCCCCGATGGATGCCTCCAGGCGCGGCACGCGTTCGAGAGATGAGTCGGCGGTCATCCTGTTCTGACTCCTTTCGTCGCTGTCAGCGTTCTGTGCTCATCGCCAAGGTCCAGGCCCGGCGGACCCGACTTCGGCCCGGATCTGCAGGTCGTCATAGCAGACCACGGTTCATTATAGAACACAGCGGCATCTGGGGAAATGGCGAACAGGCCTGGCCCGGGCCTCAGGCCCACCGGCTCCAAGCCAAGCCGCACAGCGGTGCACGCCAGGCACATGCTGCCGCAGGCGCGCCGCGGCATGCGAACACGCCGCTCCCGTGCCTATGCGACCGAAGGCGGCGACCGTAATGTGCAGCGACTAGCCTTTGAGCAACGCGGGCAAGTAGATGAGCCGGATGCCGGGGCAGGTGACCGAGCCGTAGTTGGCAGTCGGCGCCCCCGCTGTATCCCGGGCTTGGATGACGAAGCTGTGGCTGCCGCCCCACGCCATATCACCCGCCGCACCATAGGCGCCGCACGGCACGAGGAACCCTTTTCCGTGCATTGCGGCACTGACGGCGAGACTGTTCTGGAAGAAGCCCTGGTAGACAGCACGAACACGGCTATCGACCGTGACTGTCATGGCCGTGATATAGGCGGGCGAGGTTGTGCTTACAGAGATGTAGGCCCAGTTGATGTAGCATTCATTTTGGGCAGCGACATTCTGGTAACACTGCGGGACGGTGCTGTCGATGTACGAGATGCTGGTGCTAGCCGGTCCGTCCGGTGCCACGCTCACCGGGCTGTCCGAATCTGGGCCCGGCGCTGAGGTTGGCGCAGCCACCGGTGCGGCTGCACGATCCGGCCCGGCGCCCACGGCGCCCGTCCAGATCAATGCGGCGGCTAACAAGATGGCAGATATCGCAGCTAGCTTTCGTACCATGACCAGCCTCCGCTATCCATGCGTCGTCCTGATGGCGGGCAGGCCTAGGGTATATAGGCTGGGCAATAGACGGTGCCGTAGTTGGCGGACGTCAGACCGGCGGAATCGCGGGCTCGGATCACGAAGCTGTAGCCCTTACCCCAGTCGGGCACGCCGCTGGAGCCCAACGCGCCACAGGCCACCTTGAACCCGGGAGAATGAAAGCTGTGGGAGGCATACAGGGATGTCTGGAAGAAGCCAGCATATCTGGCCACGTAGCGGTTGTCGAGCATTACTGTCATCGTGATCATGTAGCTGGGCGCTGCATCGACGTATTGCTCACCGTAGTTCACATAGCAGACGTCCTGCCGCGGGTCGGGCTGATAGCAATAGGCGGTGTTGGTGGTGATGAAGCTGATTGCGGGACTGTCGGGCTGCGTTAGCTGATCTGGTGCGTAGATGGCACGCTCGTTCTCAGCTTCGCGTTCAAAGGCGAGCACAGCACGTGCACCGTCCGGTCCCGTCTCCTGTCCGAGGGCTGATCGCAGCGTCAGCCCGAGTGTCACAACTACAAGCGCGACCGCAGCGATGGCCATCCATTTGCGTTGCATCGCAGCCCTCCCTGCCTGTGACCGAAAAAAAAGGGCTCAGGCAGTAGCCCTGCTTCCGCAGAGCCCGCAACGCCTGAGCCATTGTATATATTGATATGATACTATTATTTCTTATAATGTCAAGCCCCAAACTTGCACCGAGTATGCTCGACCGGCACCCATGCTTACGGTAGCCCGCGGGCCATGTCCGGCAGCATCAAACGCACAAGCGCGTCGAGGTGCTGCCCGATGCGACTGCCCGCGGTCAGCTCCCAGAGCGAGGTGCGCATCTCGCGCAGCGCCAGCACTGCCGTGATCCAGCTCTGGGTCCAGCCCGACTCGATACTCCAGGCGCCCCACCCTGCGTCGGCGTTGCTGGCCCAGTAGTCCCAGCGGCGAAAGTCGAACGCGCGGAACCAGCCACCGTCCAGCTCGGTGTGTCTCTCGGAGCGGGCCTGAATGCGACAGAGAAAGTGTGCAAGGCGGTTGGAGGCCCCGGCGTAGAAGGGATCGCCGGTGGCAGCGGCAGCCTCGTGAAGCCCGGCGAAGGCGAAGTTGGTCGTGTAGAGCAAGTCGCACAGTGGATCGCCGTTCTGCTGGATGAGCGGAGCCTCTGTGGTGCCGTAGGCCTCGTTGGACTCCGACGGTCCGTATTGCCCGTGCCCCCGGGAGCCCACCTCCTCGCGGATGGCGCCGCAAGGGTCCTGGTGCTGGAGCAGCTCCCCTGCCATCAAGCGCAGCCATCCGCGATGCTCGGGGGTATCGTGCACCCGGACGAGCCAGGCGAGCGGCAGCAGCATCCGCGCCCGCTCCTGCTGGATGCCGTTGGTCCAGCGCCATTCGTCGGGGTAGACGGCCATCATTCGGCGGATGGCGGCGGTGGGCCGCGTCAGGAACGGCTCGAAGCCCGTGTGATGGTAGGCCCACAGGCAGCACGCCCAGAGCCAGCTTTCGTAGTGCGGGGCGTAGTGGACACGCTCCGTCTCCCAGTAGTGGCGCCAGCCGTGCTCTTGTAGCGGCCCCTCTTCCAGACGCCCGGACCGGAAGCCAAGCGGCCCTGTCGTGCGCAGATTGGCCAGCAGGCACCGCAGCAACAGACGATCCCAACGATCTGTGCCCAGTGCGGCGGAGGCAGCCATCGTACCCAACATCGAGCGCGCGTTGTCATCGCCGTAGTAGACGCCGTCGGCAGGAGGCTGGGACGACCAGGAGAGTAGCCCATACGAGGGGCTCTCGGGGTCGGCGCGCGGACCCTGGGCGAAGACCGACTCGAAGTAGATGTAGTCGTTCAGGTTCGCGGCGATATGCAGGCTCTGCGAATCGCCCAAGAGCACGCCGGCCAGGGCGTGGGCCATCGAGGCCTCGCCGATGCAGTCGTTGCGCAGATGATAGCGCCAGTCCTGCGTCCCGTCGGGGTGGATGGTCGAGCTCGCGCCCTCGAGCATACCGCAGCGCCCATCTCCGGTGGGCCAGTCGGGTTGGGGACCGGGGCCGGTGCCGTCGGGGAACGTGTCGAGGCGCCGCTGGGCCTCATCCTCCCAGGCCGGATGGATGAAGAGCCGCGCGCGGCTGAACCACCCTATCCCGCGGCGCAGCGCCTGCGTCTCGATATCGTCGGGAAGGGAGGCATCCGGTGCGTAGGCGGGCCGTACCGACGGGGTAGTCATCAGCGCCGGAAAGGCAGTCCCGGGGCAGGCCCATGCCAGGATCCACTGCCAGACGGCAGTCCAGGCCTCGGAGGGTGCATAACGCCCTGTCACGAACTGGCTGAGCTTCGACGTGGCTACCAGGAGATCGCAGTGCGGATGCTCGAAGAGGACCGGGAAGGCAGTCTGGGGCAGGCCGTAGAGGGCCGTGTCGAACCCGGCCACACGCGCCATGACGATGTGCGAAGCGGCGGCAGCGTACTGGACGAAGCGACAGCGATGCAGCATAAGGATGCGCATCGGCTCCAGCGAGGGGGCGAAGGCGTCGGACGCGACCACGGCACGCTCCCAGCTAGCGGTGTGGATCGCGCCGGCCTCGGCGCCCGGGACGCGGGCAGGGAACTCGACGTAGAGGCGTACCCGCTTTTCGGCTGCGCGGGCATACAGCGACGGGTCGATCCCGGTCAACGAGGCGGGGTAGTTGTCCGCGAGGATAAGCAGCCCGCTGCCCGCCGGGGCAGCCTCGAGCGCCTCCCCAGCTGTATCGTAGCGGCTGAAGCCGACGGCGTTGTGCCGCAACACGGCGACCAGGTCATTGTCCTCGCGACAGACAAGCATCATACCCATGTAGGATCCTCCCTCAGATGTCGGTGGCTCGGGCGGGGTATCGTGAGCGCGCCGTTGCCTCAGTCTCTGCTTGTAACGCCAGTCGCCGGCAACAGCCCGGTCAGGTAGGCCCCCGTCGCGGCTGCAGCGCGCTCCCGGTCTGGCTCCTCCAGCTCGATCTCGAACAGGCCCCGGTAGCCAACGCGCACGAGTGCGGCGAAGAGCGCCGGATAGTTGACGACGCCACTGCCGACCTGGCGATGGTCGCGCCAGTCATCCCGCCGCACGTCATGCACGTGAAGCGACACCAATTTCGAGGCCAGCGCCCCGACGACGGCACACAGTGTCTCGTTCAGCCGCACCACGCGCGCCTCCACGTCTTCAATCGACCGGACCGAGTCGAAATAGGCGCAGTGCCCCACATCGAGTGTGGCCCCCACCACAGGGTGCGCGACGGCTTCGATAAGGGCCAGATAGTCCTCGACCTGCCCACCTTCATTCTCGACACCCACCATGATGCCCTTCGCGCCGGCGTAGTCACCAATGCGCCGCAGCTCCGCGACACGCCGGCGGAGGAAGTGTGCCTGCGTCTCATCGCCGGTGGGGCGCCCTGCGTGCACAGTCACGGTGCCGGCACCGTAGTAGGCGGCGCAGTCGACCCATGCCGACCAACGGTTGTCCCAAGCTTGGTGGAGTGCAACGTGGCTGAAGCCCCGTAACGCATCGCGAATCGTGCGCCGCCGGTCATCATCTGCGGCATACCATTCGAATGTAGGGAAAGCGCCAAGGGAGTGCTCGGTGCGAGGTCCACCGGGCAGCGACATCACCGCCTGGAATCCGAGAGCGCTCGCCGTGCCAAGGGCATCGAGAGGCTCATAGCCCGCCAGAGACGGGAGTCCAAGTGCGATTCGCTCATTGACCATAGCCCCTCCCACGTTGTGGGTTGCCCCATCATGACCCCACACAGCGGAATGGGCAAACGAAGCCCAGGCCAGATCGCTCACCCGTGTCGGCGGGGAGAAACGGGCGGATGTTAGCATGCTGTTAGGCAACGGCTAGGAGCGGCGAGCACAGGTGCGGTAAACTTTCATACGAAGGATTCCGTAGCTATGACCGGCCAAGGAGGGTCTCTTGCGCGCACTGCTCATCTACCCGGAGTTTCCCGATACTTTTTGGAGTTTCAAGCACGCGTTGAAGTTCGTCGGCCGCAAGGCCGTTTCCCCGCCGCTGGGACTTCTGACCATCGCACCGATGCTGCCAGCGGCATGGGAGAAGCGTCTCATCGATATGAACGTAGCCCGCCTCACCGACGCTGACCTGGACTGGGCAGAGATCGTTCTGATCAGCGCAATGCACGTGCAGCAGGACTCGGCCCGCGAGGTACTGGAGCGTTGCCGGGCGGCAGGCGTGAGGACGGTGGCGGGCGGGCCCCTCTTCACGATGGAGCCGGACGCTTTCCGCGACGAGGTCGACACCATAGTGCTAGGCGAGGCCGAGCTCACGCTGGCGCCCTTCCTGGCCGATCTGGCGGCAGGCCACCCCGATAGCGTCTATATGGCCGAAGGACACCCGGAGCTGGACGCGACCCCGGTCCCGGCGTGGGAGCTGGCCGATCTCGACCAGTATGACAGCATGCCCGTCCAGTTTTCGCGCGGCTGCCCCTTTGCGTGCGACTTCTGCAACATCACGAGCCTGCTGGGGCACCGCCCCCGCACGAAGACGGGCGCGCAGATCATCGCCGAGCTCGACGCGCTGTACGACGCCGGCTGGCGGCGCTCGGTCTTCTTTGTCGACGACAACTTCATCGGCAACAAGGCCGTGCTCAAACGCGACCTGCTGCCTGCCCTCATCGCGTGGCGGCACAGCAAACCGGGGCTCGCACGGCGTGGCATGACCTTCAACACCGAGGTGTCCATCAACCTAGCCGACGACGAGGCGCTGGTCGCCCTGATGGTCGAGGCCGGCTTCGACAAGGCCTTTATCGGCATCGAGACCCCGGACGACGAGGGTCTGGCCGAGTGCGGCAAGAGCCAGAACCGGCGGCGTGACCTGTTGGGCGACGTCAAGAAGCTGCAGCGGGCCGGGATCCGAGTCGATGCTGGCTTCATCGTCGGCTTCGACAGCGATACGCCCTCGGTCTTCCAGCGCCAGATCGAGTTCATCCAGCAGAGCGGCATCGTCACAGCGATGGTAGGGCTACTCCAGGCGCCCACCGGGACGAGGCTCTACGCCCGCCTCAAGGACGAGGGGCGTCTCCTGGGCCAGTCGATCGGGAACAACGTCGATATGATGACCAACATCCTACCGAAGATGGGGATGGACGCGCTGCGCCAGGGGTATCAGCAGTTGATGGGGCACATCTACTCGCCACGCTACTACACCGAACGGGTCAAGACCTTCCTACGCGAGTATCGCCTGCCGAAGGTGAGGATGCCCGTGACCAAGCCCGAGATCCAGGCGCTTTTCAGGTCGATCTACCAGCTGGGGATCAAGAGCGAGGACCGCGCGCACTTCTGGGACCTGGTGACCTGGACGCTCTTCCGGCGTCCGGCGTTGCTGCCGCTGGCAGTGACGCTGGCGATCTACGGGCATCACTTCAAGACGATCACCGAGGCGAACATCCTGTAGCATATAGAAAGACCTTCGGGCTCTTCCTGTCGAGCGACCTAGTGCGCTTGCGGAAGAGCCCGAAGGTCTGAGAGCGGGGCTATTCGCCCGCCGCGACAAAGGTTAGCAGCACAGCGCCGTCAGCATCGAACAGGGTCAGGCTGCTACGGTCGATCTCGAACGAGGCGACCGACGAGAGCAGCGTCAGGTAGGCCGTCTCCTGCTCCATCACGCCCTCGGGCTCGGCGCAGAACATCCTGGTGCTGATCGCTGCGCCGATCGTAAGGCCGGAACCGTCCAGGGTGTAGGGCGCCGAGTAGCTGTTGCAGCCCGCCGTCCCCACGACATCGCCCTCATCGAAGGTCGCCGTGATCTCCGAACCGAGGATCGCGCTAGTGACCGCCAGCCCCACATCGAACTCGGACTCCATCTGGATGCCGCTGAGCTCCCAGAGCGTCCCCCCCAGGCTGGCGTGCTCTGCCGGGACGAAGGTCAAAACGGCGTCCCCTTCGGCATTTGTCAGAACGAGACGCTCGCCCTCGATCCGGTAGCCGGTCACCGTGGCCAAGGCCGCAAGGTACTCGGTCTCCGGACCCATATCGGCGCACAGCATCAGCGTCTGAACCAGCTCGCCGATGGTCAGCGCGTCGCCGTCCACTTCGTAAGGGGCGCCAAAGCTATTGCAGAACGCGATGCCCCCCAGCTGACCGGCAGCGAAATCCAGGGTCGCCTCACCGTCCGCGACGACGGGCTCCCCATTGATCTCGACCAGGCTCCACTGGGTGCCGTCAAGATCCACGCTCGGTGTAGGCGTCTGCCCGTCGCCCTGACCTGCCACGCCCAACGGGGCGCAGCCGACCATAACAATCGCCGCCGTGAGCACCAGCGCGGCAATCTTCCGTAGTCTGTGCAACTTCATCGTCAATCTCCTCTACGTCATTCTTGATGCTTCCTCCCTATAGACGCAGAGGACGGCAGGATTGTTCCGCCGGCAGCTGCAGAGGGCGACCCATTCCGGCGGGCGACAATCGGCGCGGACGCATATCTGCGTCCGCGCACAGCTCCCGGTACCACTGACTTGCGGGAATAGGTCGCCCCTACACAAGATTGTGCGTGACGGGGTCTGATGCCCACGGCGTGTGGGGCGAACTGAGAGTTCACCCTACGGGGGTGAGGCGGCGGGGGCTCAACTGGGTGCCTGTGGACCCCGTGCCCGGCGCTGGCATGAAGCGAACCAATCGCGCGAGCGGGAACCGGCGCGCTGCGCGCTAGACCTGCTCGCGCTCGAAGCGGCTGAGCCGGCTGCGGTAGCGGCCCACGCTGCGCTGGATGTCGTCACGGTACCGGTCGAGGTAGGCGCTGACAACGCGCTCGCGATCGGCGGCCTCAAGCGGATCCGCCAGGAGCTCCTCGTCGGCAAGGTAGGCCAGGAAGCGCCGCAGGGCCGCCTCGAGGGCGATGGGCACGCCGGCGGCGCGCGCCGTCACCTGGTAGCGCTTGTCGCCCAGGCTCTCGATCTCGGGGCGCCCACACCAGAGCTGGTAGGGGTTGCCGTAGGCCGAGAAGGTGATGGGCCGCGTCTCGACCAACGCCTTGAGCGCGCGACGCACGCCCTGCTGGCCCCCCGGGCCGCTCAGGACCATAGCGACCGCGTAACCGTGCTGGCCGAAGTCGCCTGCGACGTCGTAGACGTCGACGGACTCGACGGCGAACTCGCCCAGTGTGTCCCCCGGGAAGGGGAAGTCCATCATTGCGCGGAACTTCTTGGCAAAGGGCATCGGGATCCTCCTGCGTTGGCTGGTCTGCATCATTGAACAACTGGGCCTGTCCGCGCGGACGGGCAGGTCCAGGAACCTGCCACTTCAGATACGGCTGAAGCCAGGAAGCTCCCAAGGTCCCTGGCTAGAGTGCTTCGCCGGACGCGTCCACCTCCTCGCCGATCTCGCGAAGCTTCAGAAAGACCTGCTCGATGTCCGCGGGCCTGGTGCGATGCGAACTGATGGAGAGCCGCAGCACCGTCCGCCCGCGAACCTTCGTGGTCATCAGGAAGGCCAAGCCGCTCAACTGGATGGCATCCGCAATGCGCTGGTTCAGCCTGTCGAGATAGGACTCGGTTGCCTCGGCCTCCGCCCCACCGGCGTCCAGCGCCTGCCGATACTTGGCGGGCAGGTACCGGAACGAGTAGATGAAGAGCGTCGGCTGCTGCAGCGCCTCGAAGTCGACCGACGCGCGCACCAGGCGGTCCAGATGCTCCGCGCAGCGGATGTTCTGCCGGAGCAGCGCGCGATAGCCGTCCGCACCGTAATAGCGCAGCATCATCCACACCTTGAGCGCCCGGAAGCCCCGCGACATCTGCGGGCCATAGTCGAAATAGTCGAAGCCGGTGTACTCGGTGGGGAGCGTGCCGCGGAGATAGGGCGCGTGCATGGAGAACGCGCGGCGCAGCTTCTCAGGCTCCTGGACGAGCACACAGCCGCACTCGTAGGGCACGTAGAGCCACTTGTGCGGATCGAGCGTCACCGAGTCTGCGCGCTCCAATCCGCGGTAGAGCGGGCGCTTCTCCGGGAGCATGGCTCCCGCCGCGCCGCACGCCCCATCGACGTGGAACCAGATACCACGGTCCTCACAGATGCGCGCGATCCCGTCGAGCGGGTCGATGGCGCCCACGTTGATCGAACCCGCCTGCCCCACCACGCAGAACGGCGTGGCCCCACTCGCATGGTCTTCGTCGAGCATGCGCTGGAGCGCATCCAGATCCATCGTGAAATCGTCGTGGCTGGGTACGCGCCGCACAGCCGCGCGACCCAGGTTCATCAGGTCGGCAACGCGCGTGATCGAAACGTGGCCCTCGTGGTCGGTCATGTAAACGCGGAACCTGGGCGACAGCCCCTCGACCTGGAGCCCCTCTTCGGTGGTGTCGTAGGGGACAACGTTGCGCAATGCCGTGAGCAGGGCGGTGAAGTTGGCCATGGTGCCGCCGCTCGTGAAAAGCCCCCCACCTCCTTCGGGGTAGCCGATCAGTTCGGCCAGCCAGGCGATGGTACGGCGCTCGATCTCCGTCGCAGCCGGCGCCGGCTTCCACGCGCCGACATTCGCATTGAGCGAAGCGGCCAGCGCCTCGGCGAACGTCCCCATCATCGTCCCCGAGCCCATCACAAAGCCAAAATAACGTGGCGAGCCCACACGTGTCGAATTGGGCAGCACCTTGGTCGCCCAGTCGTCCAGAATGCCATCCGGCGGCTCGCCTTCCTGGGGCGCGGGCCGATCGAATAGCGGCGCAACCTCTGCCGGGGTGCGCGGGGGAAAGACCGGCGCGTCGGGCAGGTCAGCGTAGTACTCCGCTAACATGTCGATGACGCGGTAGCCAAGCCTGCGAAACGTCTCGGGGTCGAAATCGATCAACGGTATGCTCTGCTCCGGTTTGTCCACGGTTCCTGCTCCTTTCGACACTGTATCCGACCTGAACGCGCCAGGACGACCGCACCACAAGCCGCCCGCCCGGGGCTCGTGGACCGCCCGCGGCCTCGCTGGCAATAGACCCTATGCTACACAATTCGCTGGAAAAAGCAGCGGTGGGGCGAGGGACAGTATCCGCGCAGGGGCGCCCGTCACGCCTGTGCCGGGGTGGCCCCTGGCCATCTTGGCCCAGCGAGGCGGAGACGCGGCACCGCCAGGCCTGCAGCCTTCTTCGCGCGTGCCAAAACCCAGGGGCATGCGGCGCGCTAGGAGGTCAGCAAGACCACCAGCGGGATGAGGATCGAGGCGAACCCGAGGATCCCGATGATCCCTACGAACATGGTGTAGCGGCGCATGTAGTTGCTCAAGAGCGCGGGGTGGTAATACTGGCTCACGTTGGCGTCCTCATACATCTTGAGCAGACCCTGGGAGAGCATGTTACGCGTGGCCCGCCCGGTGAGCAGCCCCGTGATCGCGATACCATTCACCAGGATGGAGATGGTGAAGTTGATCGCCAGGACAATAGCGCTGGTGCTGCCGGTCCGCACGCCGGTGAGCTCGTCGGCCGCCGCCGCCGCCAGCGCGGAGCTGACGCCCAGCATCGCGAAGTTGAAGACGATGGCCGTGATGACAAAGATCGTGTCCGTCCGGGTGTTGATCCGGACCTCCTGGTTGATATGATCGTGAATCTCGTGCAACATATCCAGCGCTCCTTAGCCGTATGGCCACACGATCGCACCCTGCCGGTTCTAGGGCGCCTCGCCGCGATTGGGGATGCCGGCACGACGCGCACGCGACCAAAGGGCGGCCGCCGCCAGCGTCGCGATGGCAATCACACCACCCATCGCCAGGCCCTGCGTGCGCGTGATCCTGCGCACCGCGGGCGTCACATCCTGATAAAGCCCCAGCACCGCCTCGATGTCCCTGAAGTCGCTACGGAGGGCGATGTGAGTCACCACGAGGTCGGCATCCATCAGGGCAGTACGTGGCGCTCCCAGGGTCACGGCTCGCGCCAGCTCGGAATGGGCGTCGGGCCGGGCGGGGCCGAACCAACGTCCGGCGGCGATCTCCAGCACCACGGTGCCGGCGGTGTAGGTGCCGATCTCGTCGGGCGCGGTGGATGCAACGATCATGCCATCGGTCGCGTAGAGCCGGATCTGGATCAGGGGCAGGCCCTGAGCCCGCGCGCGGATGTCATCGATGACGGCTGCGGCCTGGGGGTGCTCGCGCAAGTCTGCAGGGCTGAGCCCAGAGGCATCGCGAACGAAGGTCCGGAAGTCGGGCCAGGAGGCGGCGACGAACTGCTGCGCCAGGGCGACGGCGCGCCCTTCCGTGTCGTAAGTCAGGCGCCCCACGGCAACGCGCCGGTAGACGAGGCCCGAGACAATGGCAAGCAGCATGAGCACGGCCCAGCCGGCCGCCAGGTAGATGCGGATCAGCTTGGGTGTCTGATCCTCGATGCGCATCGCGCCCTGTCCGGAGGGCGCACGTCCAGGCTCTCTCGTGTCCATCGGCCCCTCACATGCCTGCATGCCACGTGAGTTCAGTTTACCGCAAGTTATGCGGGCGGGTAGAGGAATCGGGCCATTTCCTGGTCTGAGAGCAGGAGCACGAACGAGCGCTTTCCCGTCGCCGTGAAATGAAGATCGTCATCTCTCTATTTGGCTCCCGCGCCGTCCCATGGTAGAATCGTCACAACAGGGTGACTAACTACAGACAGGGAGCAGACGATGACCGACTTCGAATTGGCTTCAGGCTACAAGATGCCCGCGCTGGGGCTCGGAACCTGGCGAATGACGGGCGCCGCGTGTACCCAGGCGGTGCGGGCAGCGCTGGAGATGGGCTACGAACAGATCGACACCGCCGATGCCTATGGTAACCACCGGGCGATCGCGCGAGCGCTGGAGGGCATCAACGCGGACAACGTTTTCATCACCTCCAAGATCTGGCGTAACGACCTGAGGCACGAGGGCGTGCTCGACATGTGCGACCGTGCGCTGGCGGAGCTGGGTGTCCACCACCTCGATCTGCTGCTGATTCATTGGCCCAGCAGCCGCGTGCCGGTCGGGGAGACCCTGTCGGCGATGGCGGAACTGGTCGAGCGCGGCAAGGTGCACAGCATCGGGGTCAGCAACTTCTCGATCGACCACCTGGAGGAAGCGCTGGACGTCACCGAGGTCCCCATCGCGGTGAACCAGGTGGAGTACCATCCGTACAACAACCAGGAGGACCTGCTTGCTTTCTGCAAGCGCAACAACATCGTCGTGACGGCCTACTCGCCCTTCGGCAGCGGGCGGCTCATTGGCGACACAGCGCTCAAGCGTATCGCTGCGAAGGCCGGCAAGAGCGTGCCGCAGGTGATTCTAAAGTGGTTGCTGACCAAGGGCATGGTCGTCATCCCCAAAGCCGCCCGCCGCGAACATATCGCGGCCAATATGGACATCTTCGACTGGGAGCTCGACGCCCAAGACCTGCAGGTGATCGACAGTCTGGACCGGCGCTGAGACGCCGGGACCTTGGGCCAGGCCGGCGCGACCCGCGGGGGCCGGCTTGCGTCAGGGGTGCGCAGGCACAGCCACAGGCCTGACCGTGCCTGCGCACCTTGATTTCTGCTCCAGGACAGGGTACCATTAGAGAAGAGCACGGTCGAAGAGCACGGTCCCAATCAGAGAGAGGCAGGTGCTGATGAGACGCAGTGTGGCGCTGGTACTTCTGGCCAGCATGCTCACAGGCATGCTGCTGCTTGCCGGATCTCCACGAGTGCACGCGGCCACCGGCCCGGTGCTCGTCCTCGAGATCAGCGGGGTGATCAACCCCCTCACGACCCAGTATCTGGAGCGTGGCTTGCGACTGGCCCGGCAAGAGGATGCCGAGCTACTGGTCGTCACGCTCGATACCCCCGGCGGGCTGGAGACCGCCATGCGCGAGATGGTCCAGATGCTTCTGGACGCCTCCGTGCCCACCGCGGTCTATGTGACGCCGGACGGCGCACGGGCCACCTCTGCAGGCCTGTTCATTCTGCTGGCGGCGGACGTGGCCGCGATGGCGCCGGCGACACACGTCGGCGCGGCGCATCCGGTGCCCTTAGGGACCGAGATCGACGAGGTGTCGAGCGAGAAGGCTACCAGCGACGCGGCGGCCCTGGTGCGCAGCGTCGCCGCAACGCGCGATCGCAATGCCGACTGGGCCGAGCGCGCCGTGCGCGAGAACTTGTCGGTGACAGCTGCCGAGGCCCTTGAGCTCAACGTCATTGACCTGATCGCCAACGACCTGAGCCATCTACTGCAGCAGCTCGACGGTCAGGATGTGGCAGGGCGCACGCTCACCACGACCGGCAAGGCGGTCGAGGAAGAGGCGATGAACCTGAGCGAGCGCTTCTTCCACATCATCACCGAGCCGAATATCGCCTATCTTCTGCTCTCGTTGGGCACGCTGCTGCTCCTGATGGAGCTTGCCGATCCGGGCCTCAGCGTCGCCGGCGTCGGAGCGGCCGTTGCCTTCATCGTTGCGTTCCTGGGCCTGGGGAACCTGCCCGTCAACTGGGCAGCGGTCGCGCTGCTGGGGGTTGCCGTAGTCCTCTTCGTCGTGGGGTTGCTCACCGATACCGAAGCCATTGTGACCCTGGCGGCGCTCGTCCCCTTTCTGCTGGGGTCCTTGCTGCTCTTTGCCCCGTTCACGCCTACATCGCCGGCGGTGCCCATCGTGCGGGTGAGCCCGTGGCTGATAGGGGTCACCGCGGCGGGCATGGTGCTGTTTAGCCTCGTCGTGCTGCGCGCCATCCTCGCGGCTGCCCGTCTTCCCGCACGCTCGGGCGCCCAGCGACTGGTCGGGCTCTCGGGCACCGCCCTGAGCGACCTGGCGCCGGCGGGGCAGGTACGGGTAGACCTGCAGGAGTGGAGCGCGGTCTCTGTCCGCGGCACCATTCCCGCAGGCGCTCCCGTGCGTGTGACCGGCATCACCGGCGTACGCCTAGAGGTTGAGCCGGTCGAGGAGGTGCAAGCCCAGTAACCCGATTCGTAACCGTGTCACGCGCGCTCGGGGACTCCCAGACGGCAACAACCCTGAATCCCTGAGCCCAACACCCTGAGGAGGTGAAGTATGGACTGGATCATCGCCGGGCTGCTCATTGTGTTTGCACTGGTCATCCTCGCTATGTCGGTGCGGATTGTCCCGGAGTACCGCCGCCTGGTGGTTTTCCGGCTCGGGCGCTCGCTGGGCACGCGTGGCCCCGGTATCGTCTTTCTCATCCCGTTCGTGGATCGTGGCGTACCCGTCGACCTGCGTGAGGTCTTCTTTGACGTCCCACCCCAGACCTGTATCACCGCCGACAACGCCTCGGTGAGTATCGACTTTCTGGTCTACGACAAGGTGATCGATCCCGAGCGAAGCGTGCTGGAGGTGCAGGATTTCACGGGCGCGGCGCGCGGGCTGGCGATTACGACCCTGCGTGCGGTCGTCGGCGCCATGGATCTCGATGACGTGCTCTCCAAGCGCGACGAGATCAACCGCGTGTTGCACGAGAAGCTGGATGACGTGACCGATCGCTGGGGCATCCGGGTGATGGCGGTCGAAATCCGCGAGGTCGTGCCGCCGCGCGACATCGCCGAGGCAATGACGCGCCAGATGGCAGCCGAGCGCAACCGCCGCGCCACCGTCACCGAGGCCGACGGGCAGCGCGAAGCCGCTGTGGCGCGAGCCGAGGGTGAGAAGCAGGCCGCCATCCTCCGCGCCGAGGGTGAACGGCAATCCGCGATCCTGCGGGCCGAGGGCGAACGCCAGGCATCAATCTTGGGCGCTGAAGGTTTCGCGATGGCGCTCGACAAGATCCACGAGGTTGCGCAGGGCGTGGATGGCAAAACCCTCACCCTGCAGTATCTGGATGCGCTCAAGGCGCTCGGAGAGGGCGCCGCAACCAAGTTCGTGATCCCTACGGAGTTCGTCAACCTGGCAAAGCCGCTGGCAAGCTACGCCAAGCAGGCACAGGAGGAATAGGCGCCCGGGACTCACTTGGGTCCCACAAGGCTGCCCGGTGCGCGGGCAGCGATGCCGCCAGTACGTCGACGCAGGCGCCCACAAGCGCCTGCGTCGCTATGTCAGAAAGTGGGCCTCTGGCCTAGAGCCACAGGTTGAGCAGCGCCGGACGGCCGCTCTCAGCCTGCGTGGGCGCGCGACCGGCGGTCACCATCAGCGAGCCGCCTTCGCCGCCCAGATCCCACATCGAGCCCGCCAGGAAGACGTTGATGCCTGCGCGGGCGCCGCTGGGCGCCAAGCGGCCCGCCAGGGCATAGCGGCGCCAGGCCTGTGCTTCGGTCAACGCGCCGACATCGGTGTGGGCGACATCGTGAGGTGCGGCGGCGCCGTCGTAGCCGCGCCACGGCTTGTCCCATACGCCTTGCGCCGCGATGTATGACGGCACGGCGATCAGGTCGACACCCAGCGCGCTGAGGCGCTCATAGGGCGCGGGATACCAGGAATCGGCGCAGATCAGCACGCCCAAGCGGCCCGCGGGAGTATCGAACGCCGGCAGATCGTCAGGGCTTGCGGGCGTGAGGAAGGGCAACTCCGAGCCAATGGGGTAAGCCTTGCGGACCAGATCGGGATAGGCGCGTCCATCGGGGCCGAAGACCGCCGAGACGCCGTACAGCGGCCCGTCGCCGGCCACCACACCGCCGTCTACCACCCTAGGGGACGGCAGCACGGCGGACCCGGCGACCAGGGTGACCTGGAACTCGCGCGCCAGGTGAGAGAAGACGGTATGGTAGAGGCGCACAACGTGCGGCGCGCGCACGCGGAAGAGCGTAGCTGCCACCCGATCCGGCTCGCGGGCCGACCAGAGCCGCCGGACCAGCCCCGCGACGTGTCGCAGCGCGAAGCGCCGCATCGCGGCGTCGAGGCTCTTCGCCCGCGCCACAGCGCGCCCCGCGCCGGCGACGATCAGCCACGTGCCGAGGTACTCGGGCCACACCACGACCGTTCGCGGCCCCAACCACCCCCATTCGCGCGCGGCGTCGAGGTAGGCGGACAGCGCGCCATAGAGCGTGGTTTCGGAGGCATAGTCTGCAGGCGTGATCCAGGGCTGGACGCCGACGAGGTTGCCGCGACCGGTGTCGCGACCTGCCTCGAGCACCTGGACAGCATCAGCGGGGGACGCCACGTTTACGCCCGCCTCCCAACCCAGCGCCTCACACGTGATCGGTAGTCCAGCCAGATTGGCCCAAAAGTCTCCGCCAGCATCCGCTCCTCGGCTACGATGTAGGCGCGATCCAGCAACGCCGCGAACAGAACGACCACGAGCCAAGGAGCCGCAGCGCCTAGAAGCAACGCGACTCCGACGAGCAACAGGACAAAGCCCAGGTACATAGGGTGGCGGGTGAAGCGGAAGACACCATCCGTGATCAGTGCAGCAGAGACCTCGAAAGGCTTTACGGTCGTCGCTGCGCGGTGGAACGCCCGGTCGGCAACCAGGTTGAGCGCGATACCCAGGGCCAGAGGGGCCAGCCCGATCAGCCCCCACGGCATGGGGACCAGTACGGGCTCAGGAAAAACGAAGCGGAGAACCACCATCGTCACCAATGCCGCCAAGAGACATAGCGTCGGCATAATCGCACGCTTCGCCATCGCTTACCTCCAGAGCAGAGCGCTAAGTCGGGACTTGAGGGGCGTAGGCCGTCGGGCCGGTGGTGGTGAACGCTATACCGGCCCTGCCCAGCGTGTCGGCCAGTGCCTGCGCAATAAGCGCTTGCAGCGCACCGGGCTCCATCTGCACACGGGCATTCACCAGCAGCGTCACGGGTCCACCGCCATCCAGGGCGGGTACAGCAGCCTGCCAATCCGCCCCATCGGGCTCGGTGAAGCTGAGCTTGGCCAGGCCCGCGGCGTCTTGCACGGCGACTTTCAGATGAGCCAAGGGATGGTTCTCCCGCCGCAAGCCACCCAGAATCGCGTCAAGGACACGGACGACGGTCGCCCGTGCCTGGCCTGAAGGCGGTGTGAAACGCAGGCGCTCGTCAAACCACGCCAACTCGGCGGCGCCGGCGACATAGGGGCCGTAATCCAGGGCCAGCGCCGGCGGCAGCGGGCGCGGGTTCGCCAGGAGCTCCAGCCACGGCATGACGCCGTCCGGCGTGAGCGAGGTCTGCAACAGGAGCGCCTTCTTGGGAAAACGCTGCGAGAGCTGCGCCATCACCGTGCGGCCCACTTCATCGGAGACCAGATCGGCCTTGTTCGCGACCACGATGCCGGCCTCCTCCAGCTGCTGAGCGAAGATGTAGACCACATTGTCGCTGAAAGGCAGCGCGAGTCCGGCGAGGTAACGTCGCAACAGACGGATGTCCGCAAAGACGGTGTAGGTCACGCGCGGCGGTCCGCCATCGAGCGATAACGCAGTCAATGGTGTGAGCACCGGACCAACCAGATCCACACACGAGCCAACGGACTCGGCAAACAGGACGTCGGGGCGAGCCTCGCGCTGAAGCTCTGCGATGCGCTCCTGGAAGTCACCGTAGTTGCAGCGAAAGCAGCCCCCGGGCACCTCGGCGATGGGCACGCCGGACATCCCAAGGAACGCCGTGTCGACCATGTGGCGTCCTTTGTCATTGGTGATCACGCCGATTCGCCGGCCCTGCGCCAACAGCACTTTGAGCGCGCTGGCGATCGCGGTGGTTTTGCCGCTCCCAAGAAACCCACCCAGAATGTGGAGATCCATCGACACGTCGTCCCCTGTGAGAGTGTAGAAGGTCCCTTGCCAGGTTACAGGCCGGCGCTAAGGATGGCCTGCAGATCGGCCCACGCCGTGTGCAGCGCCTCGGTCACGGGTCCCCCGGACTCCGTAATCGGTTGTCCGCGCACCATCGCCTCCGTGACGGTGGGATCGAACGGGATACGCCCGGCCAACGGGATGTCCCGCTCGATGCAGAAGGCGGTCAACGCCTCGGTCTGTGCCGGGTTAAGGTCGGCTTTGTTGATCAGTACCGCCGTGGGCACACGGAAGTGCTCGGCCAGGCCCACCACCCGCGCCATATCGTGGGCGCCTGCCACCGTGGGCTCGGTCACGATCAGCGCCGCGTCGGCGCCGGCGAGCGCGGCGATAGCGGGGCATCCGATGCCCGGCGGGCCATCCACCAACAGGAGATCGGCCTCGTCGTCGAACCCGCGCAACCGCGCCTGCTGCTTGACCAGCGTCACAAGCTTACCCGAGTTTTCCTGCCCCGCAAAGAGGTGCGCGTGGTAGAGCGGTCCAAAGCGGGTCTGGGCCTCGTACCACTCTCCCGCCCGCTGAAGGACCATCCGGATCGCGCCCGCGGGACACGCGTAGAAACACGCGGCACAGCCCTCGCAGGCCAGGGGATCGACGGTGTAGATGCCGCCGGTCGAGGTGAAGGCCTCGAACCGGCATACAGCGGCGCACTCGCCACACCCCGTGCACGCTGCCGGGTCGACGACCGCCACCTCGCCACTGTCGAATGCGTGGACGGCTTGTAGCGTTGGCGCAAGCACAAGGCCCAGGTTAGCGGCATCCACATCGGCGTCGGCGATCACGAGACGCTGCGTGGCAGCCGCCAGATGGGCCAGGGCAGCCGCGACCGTCGTTTTGCCCGTGCCCCCTTTGCCGCTCAGGACGACGAGCTGCTTCATAGCAGGCCCCCTTTTGGTGCACCGGGCTCCGTGGTCAAGAGCGCCGCCCGGCTGACAGGGTGCTGCGCCAGAGCCTCCATCGCGTGATAGACCTCCACAAAGCGGCTGCGATAAGCTGGATCGATCTCGACCAGAGCTTGGCCCGCAGCGATGCCCTCGGCGATGTCACGCCGCAGCGGGATGCGCAGGAGAATCGGGATGTCCTCGGCCGCGCAGAAGGCCTCGACCTCGGCATCGCCCACGCCATCGCGGTTGATGATGACCGCGACGGGCAATTCGAGCTCGTCGCGGGCCACCTGCACAGCGATACGCAGGTCGTGCAGGCCGAAGGGCGTGGGCTCGGTCACCAACAGCACAGCGTCGGCCCCACGGAGGGTCTCGACAACTGGGCATGAGGTACCCGGCGGCGCATCGAGGATCACGGGGCGGCCTCCGGCACGCCCTGGGCGGCCTCCGGCGCGCCCTGGGCGGCTTCCGGGGCGCCCTGGACCGACGCTGCTGCCCCGGACGTCTCCTCCCCCATCCGAGCCGTCACGCGACCCACCCTCAGAGAGGCCGGTGGGCGCCGTGCCCTCATCATCGGTGCCGGCCCACCGCTTCAGTTGGCGGATCACGGGCACGGCCATCGCCTCGCCAACGTTGAGGATTCCCTGCGCGAACGTGATGGGCCCCGCCGGACCGCGCTCCAACGCTCCCATCACGTGCAAGATCTCGCTGATCGCGCCGGTGGGGCAGTTGCGCGTGCAACTGCCGCATCCGTGGCAGAGCTCGGGGAAGACGAGCACGTCCTGGCCGATAACGGCAATCGCGTGAAAGCGGCAGACCTCGGCGCAACGCCCGCAGTGCACGCAGAGATCCGCGTTCACCTCGGGGATATACTGTCCCACCTCGCGGCGCTCGGCCAGTGTTGGGCGAAGGAAGAGCGCCGCGTTCGGCTCTTCCACGTCGCAATCGATGTAGAGCGGCTCGGCGGCCTCCAGACTGAGGGCCATGCTGACGGCGACGGTCGTTTTGCCGGTGCCGCCTTTGCCGCTCGCGACCGCAAGCCTCATTCGCGAATCATCCGTGTGCCGCACTTGGGGCACGTCTGCGAGGTACAGGGCTGGCCCAGCACGTGTGGCACGCGCTCCCCGCACGCCGGGCACACACAGTCGCCACCGGGTCCTGCCGCGATGCCACCCTGGCGACCCGGGCCCTGTCCCTGACCGCGTCCGCCTCCACTCCCACGTCCACCGCCACCACGTCCGCGTCCCATCTTCATACCTCCTATAGATATCAGAAACCGCCACTTACCAACGACCGCGCTGCCGGTGCCGCGCCTGCCGGCCGCCGCCTCGCCCCGTGACCAGGCGCTCACCCGGCGTGGTAGACCGCAGCGTCAAGGGACCGGGGTTCTGAAGCCAACGCCCTATGGCGTTCACGGCTATCTGTGCAGCAGCCTGCGCCGCGCGCAGGACCAGGCCCGTGCCCGCTGCCACCGCAAGCCCCGCCGCGGTCTGAGCCAGCGGCGCAGGTCGCCGCGCCGTCACGGGCGCGGGGCGCCACACCACCGGCGCACTCGCGGGCTCGGGCACGATGTCAACGTCGAGGACTGGGCGTATCGCCCCGGCGGGGCACGCCTCGATACACGCCTCGCAGCCCTGGCAACGCTCGGCGTCCACCCGGGCCTTGCCTGCTATCAGAGAAATGGCCCCGGTCGGACAGACACCAACGCACGCACCACACCCCGCGCATACTGCCTCGTCAATCCACACCCGGGCCATTCTGCACCTCGCTTCCTCTATACTGCCTTAGCCACAGCCCTCAATGGTGGCCGTGATCGGAACACGGTTCCGCACCACTGAGACCCCCATCGAGATACTGTGCAAGGGCGTCGCCCACCGTGCCGCAGGCACCGGTCACGGCTTCGATACCAAACTGATGGAAAAACGCCACCGCCCGTCCCCCCATACCACCGCTGAGCATCACGTTGGCCCCCAGGCTGTTGATGAACCCGGGCACCTGTCCAGGCTGGTGTTGGGGATAGAAGGGATTAGCGACCATCTCGACGCCAACCACCTCTTGCCCCTCGACTTCGACCAGAGCGTAGTAAGGGCAGCGTCCGAAGTGCGGGCTGACGAGGGCCTCAAATCCCTGGTCGTTCTCGACCGAAATAGCGATCTTTGTTGTCATAAAGCCTCCCGAGTATAAGTGAACTTCGCCGAGCTGCTGATCAGCTTAGCGTCCCCACCCTCGCCCGCGCCCACCGCCCAGGCCCACGTGGTCGGGTCCAGGCGTCCCTATCTCCGAAAGACGTCCGTCCCGAAACGCTTCCACGACCTCGCGTACGGTAGCACCCTCCAACCGGTAGGCGGGAACACCTGCCGACTGGATGACGCGGAAGGCGTTGGGGCCCAAGCTGGGGGCGATCACGGCGCTCGCGCCGCGCTGCAGAACAGCCTGTGCGGACTGAACGCCTGCGCCGCCTGGCGCATCCACCGCCGGATTCGGCAGCGCCTCGAATTCCATCGTGTCGGGGTCGACCAGGACGAAGACAGCGCACCGCCCGAAAACCGGGCTCACGGGGGCGTCCAGATCGGCGCCGTTTGCTGGGACTACGACTTTCATCACAACCTCCTCGGGGTTTTCTATGGATGGGTCCGGGACCGGCCCGCGGCCGGTATCAAGCTCGTCGTGAAGTGCCAAGACATATTCGACCACCTGTTGCATCCCTCGCATCTGAAGCAAGCAACAGGACAAAACCTCGCGGCCCACAGACGTGAGCGCGTAGATGCGGCGCGGCGGTCCCTGTGTAGCCTTCTCCTCCCATGTGGAGCTGACCCAGCCACGCGCCTCCATCTCACGCAACGCGCGGTAGATCACCGTGGGTGCCAGAAACTCCAGGCCGAACTCGGGCATGCGGTCCAGCAGCGTATACCCGTGGGCGGGGGCCTGTTCCAGCAACAGCAACAGCGCCGGCTCCAGGAATTGGCCCAGTCGCCGGTTGCACCCACGTTCTTCGCAATGACGTTGCCAACGTAGCATCGCTCACCTCTCTCCCCAGTATAGCCACTACTGACAGATTGTCAATAGAGATCAACCGAGCGTCGGATTGCCTTGGAGATGCCGGCTGGTATAATGGATGTGATGGCTCCGTTGGCCGGGTTCGCTTCGTTCTTTCTCCGATTCCCACGCACCCGCTGGCTTCAGACACGACCACGGTACTGGCATGGGTGTCTCTCGCGGTCACGCGACGTGACGTTGTTAGTCCAGGCAGCCGGATACGTCTGTGAACTGTCGTGCCAAGACGAGGCACGACCCGCGGCAGGGCGCATGGACGGGATCAGCACAGACGCAGAGCTGATGGGCAGGAGGAAACAAACGATGGTATCTAGTGTTGCGATGGTGGGTGGCAGGCGACCGGCGTGGTTCGCCCAGTTGACGACCTTTGGACGGGCAGACCGTCGAAAGGCAATCGGTCAGATTCTCACGACTCTTCTGCCCTATGCGGGGCTTTGGGCTGCGATGATCGTGACGATGCAGCGGGGCTTGCCATACGCCGTCACCCTCGGCCTGGCGGTGGTAGCGGCTGGGTTCCTGGTCCGCGTGTTCATCATCTTCCACGATTGCTGTCACGGGTCGTTCTTCGCAGTGCGCGAGGCAAATCGCATTCTGGGCACTATTACCGGCATCCTCACGTTTACGCCCTACGAGGAGTGGCGGCTTTCACACGCCCGACACCACGTCACAGCGGGTGACCTGGACAATCGCGGCACAGGTGACGTCCGGACAATGACGGTGGAGGAGTATCGAGCAGCGCCGCGCCTGGAACGACTGGCCTACAGGCTGTTCCGTCACCCCCTGGTGATGTTTGGCCTGGGGCCGTTTTTCGTCTTCGTGGTCAGTCAGCGGTTCACGCCCAAGGGCGCGAGCAGGGCCGCCCGGGTCGGCACGTGGCTCACCAACGCCGCGCTCTTGTGCATTGGGGCTGTGGCCGCGCTGACGATCGGGCTGCGTACGTACCTGTTGATCCAACTTCCCGTACTCCTGATCGCAGCGACAGCCGGCGTCTGGCTCTTCTACGTCCAGCACCAGTTCGATGGTGTCTACTGGGCCCGCCACGAAGCGTGGGATCCCATCCGCGCGGCGCTGGAGGGCAGCTCGTATTACAGACTACCCAAGGTGCTCCAGTGGTTCTCCGGCAACATTGGGCTCCATCACATCCATCATCTGCGGGCAACCATCCCGAACTACCACTTGCAGGCTGCCTACGACGCCATCCCAGCGGTGCAAGCCGTGCACCCGCTGACCCTGCGCGGAAGTCTCAAATGCCTGACGCTGCGACTGTGGGATGAACAGGCCCAGCGGTTGGTGAGTTTCAGGGAGCTTCGCGAACGGCGCGCGGCGAACGATGGCGCTCTACAGACTGCGCCTGCGCAGCCGGGCGGTCAGGACAACGGGTTTCGAGGATCCGAACCTGGAAGCGTTTAGCCGGGACGGGTCGCTTGACTTACACTGGGAATATGGTACGATACTGCATTGTAATTGAGGTTACCACAGGCGGCAGTTTCCCCTAGCTGGCGACAGTTAGTTGACTGTGACACGCTGAGGACTGACAACAGGCCGGATTCGGCAGCACGGCAGTCTTAGCTGTGATACCGACTGCGGATGTTAGGCGGGCCTTACGCTGAGCCAGCGACTTGAGAACCCAAACGGCCATCAAGAAGGCGAGGCTATTCGCGCGCCTGTGACGATATGTATTGAGAGGGTATTGAAAGAGTAATGAGTAAGCGATTGCAGATCACCCCCCTGGGCGGCCTGGGGGGCATTGGGAAGAATATGACAGTGTATGAGTATGGCCGCAACTTACTGGTAGTTGATTGTGGTGTGATGTTTCCGGACAATGACATGTACGGCATCGATCTGGTGCTGCCGGACTTCGACTACGTGATTGAGAACAAGGACAGGCTACGCGGCATCGTGCTGACCCATGGACACATGGATCACATTGGTGCCCTCCCCTACCTCCTGCGACAGGTCGAGGCCCCGATTTACGGGACGCCGCTGACGTTGGGGCTAGTCGAGCGACAGCTCGCCGAGAAGAACCTCGCGGGCAAAGCGGAGTTGCACGTCCTGGAGAAAGACGAGACGCTGCATCTGGGCCCCTTCCGGGTGAGCCCGTTTGCAGTGGCGCATTCCATCCCCGACGCGGTCGGGCTGGTGATCGAGACCCCGGTGGGCAAGGTGGTCCATACGGGCGACTACAAGATGGACGAGACGCCAGCAGGCGGACGCACAACCGACCTGGCGAAGCTGCGCAGCCTGACCCAAGACGGCGTGCTTGCGATGGTCGGCGATAGCACGAACGCCGATCAACCTGGCCGCACCGAGACCGAGCGCGTGGTCCGTGATACGTTGGAGCGGCTGTTTGTCGAGGCCAAGGGACAGCGCATCATCATCGCGACGTTCTCGTCGCTGCTGGCGCGGCTGCAGGAGATCATCAGCCTGGCTGAGAAGCACGGGCGCAAGGTTGCGCTCACGGGCCGGAGCCTGGTGGAGAACGTCGAGCTGGCCCGAGAACTGGGCTATCTCCAGGTCTCCGAGGGCGTGATTGTTGACGCCCAGGCGAGGATCAAGCCGTCGAAGCTGGTGATTCTGGCCACGGGATCGCAGGGCGAGCCCCGCTCGGCCCTGAACCGTATGGCCGACGGCACTCACCGCCAAATCCAGATCCGGTCGGGCGACACGATCATTATCTCCGGCGGCACGATCCCGGGCAACGAGGAGGACGTCAGCCGGATGATCAACAAGCTCTTCGAGCGCGGGGCCAACGTGATCTACGGCGCTATGGCAACCGTGCACGTTTCGGGCCATGGGAACCGCGAGGATATGCGGGCGATGCTCGAAGCGGTCAAACCGACCTATCTGATTCCGGCGCACGGTGAGTCACGCCACCTCTACCTGCACCGCCAGTTGGCGCAAGAGACAGGGATGGCATCCGACCGCGTCTTCATCCTGAAGGAGGGCATGCCCTGGGTCAGCGATGGCGAGAAAGCCTGGACCGAGGCACCCATCCCGGTGGACGACGTCTGGGTCGATGGGCGGCTGATCGGCGAGATCGGCGAGATCGTGATGCGCGACCGGCAGCGCCTGGCGCAGGACGGCTTCATCGTCGCCCTGATACCGGTGAACGCCCAGAAGCAACTCGTGGGCGAGCCGCAGATCGTGAGCCGGGGGTTCGTCCATATGGACGCCGCCGAGGAACTGCTGGACGCGAGTCGCAAGGAGATCAAGCGGCACTACAAGCAGGGCAGCAAACACCTGGGTCGCGTGTTGGAGGACTTCTTCCAGCGGACGACACAGTCGCGCCCCGTCGTCTTGCCGCAGTTCATTCAGGTCTAGCCATGGCCTGAGGACGCGCCCGGCGAACCGGGCGCGGTGTATGACCACCCGGAGCCCCCGGCCATGCTGGGGGCTCCGGGCTTTCTGCCGGTACGCCTCCAAAAGTGCGAAGTATGTCTCACTTTCCCCGATGGTCAGCGCTTCGGTGCTACAATAGATAACGAATAGCGATGGGGCGTGGCAACAGGAGGGTAACGAGATGCCAGTGCTAAGAGACTACCGGCACTTTTCGGGACGGCACTACGAAACGGGGGCGGTGCACAACATCCTGGCTTATCAGGGCCAGGCAGCGCCACACACCGGCGCGCCGCTGAGCGAAGCGCTTCTGCTGGGCGTTAGCGGCGGGATTGCCTTTGGGTACTTCACGTTTGAGTACAAGGGCTACGATCCGCAGGTCGCGCTCCTCACGCGCAATACTTTCGATCCGCTGGAGACGCTCCTCAACCGGTTGGGCATCGCCAGGGACGTGCTGCAGACCGCGAGCGCCGAGACGGCATACGAGAACCTCGTCAACGTGCTGGAGGGCGGTCACCCGGCGCTGGTGTGGCTGGACAAGATGTCGCTCCCCTACACCCTCGTGCCCTATGACGAGCGCAACTGGATGACGGGACCGGTTGTCGTCTATGGCGTGGAGGGCGATACGGCCTACGTGGCAGACCGCTCCGCCCAACCGCTGACGGTGACGCGCGAGGCGCTGGACAGGGCGCGGGGCCGCGTCAAGAAAGACCGTTTCCGCATCCTGGTCCTGGATACACCACAGATGGACAAGCTGTCCACCGCGGTGCACGAGGGGATCTGGCAGTGCATCCGTCTCTATACCGAGGCGCCACCCCGCGGGAGGAAAGAGAGCTTCGGCCTGGCGGGCCTGGCATATTGGGCCGAGATGCTAACCAACACGCGCAACAAGCAGAGCTGGGCGCGCTACTTCCCGCCCGGGCGGCGGATGCTGGCCGCGCTCGCCGGCGGGCCTGCACAGCCCGGCGCGTGGGACTGGATCAAGACCTGGGGCACGGCGGACGGCGCCGAGCGGGGCGTCTACGCCGACTTCCTCGACGAAGCTGCCGGACTGCTGGGCGAGCCGCGGCTCGAGGATGTCGCCGTCCGCTTCCGCGAGGCCGCCGCGGTGTGGAACGGGCTGGCACAGGCCATGCTGCCCGACACCGTGTCACTGTTGGGCGAGATCCGCGCGCTCAAGGCCCGCAAACACCACCTGTTCATCGAGCAGGGCGACGCCGCGCTCGACGAGATCCGCGAGGTGAACGCACAGCTGGAACTGCTGCGGGCAACCGCGAGCGAGGCCTTCCCGCTGGATGAGGCGGAAGCCGCAGCGTTTCGCGAGGCGCTCGCGGAGCGGGTTCGGCAGATCCTCACGATCGAGCGCGACGCGGTGGCGGCGCTGCAGGCAGCGATGCACTAGCGCCGCACCGGTCCTTCCCCCGCTAGGCAGCAACCTTGCGGCAGGGCCCACCAACACGCAAACGGGCAGGGAGCTCCCTGCCCGTCTACGTTGAGAGGACGTCTCGTCAGCGGATGGACTGCCGCCGCGCGCGCAGCCCCACCAAGACCAGGACGGCCGCCAGCCCGACCAGCGCCAGGGCCAGCCAGACGATGTACGCCCCGCCGGTCTCCGGCAGCACCGGCTCCAGCCCACCCGTCACGGTGAAGGGCGGCGTGATGACCATGCCCTCGGCGATCACCGGCCCATCGGCGCCCCCGGGGAACTCGAAGGTCCCCTCCTCGCCGGCGTCAACGTGCAGCATCGCGTAGAGCGTCTCGGTGGCCCCCTCGACATCGATCTCAACCAGGACGTCATCGTTCCGGCCAGGCTCGACCGGGCTGAACCCCAGGATCGGCCCAGGGCCGCCATCGGCGTCAGCGTGGATCACGAGCCAGCCCGGGCCCTCGCTGAAGACCCGCGCGATGGTCACGGCGCCGTCCTCGATCGGCTGGTCGGCCACGCCCACGCCGGCGGTCACGGCAAAGGGCGGGGAGACAACCTCGCCTTCGACCGAGACGGGCGTGTCGGGCCCACCGGGGAACTCAAAGGTCCCCTCCTCGCCGGCGTCGGTGTGCAGCATCGCGTAGAGCGTGTCAGTCGCCTGCGTCGCGTCGATCACCACGAGCACATCGGCGTTGTCTCCCGCCATCACCTGACTATACCCCAGGATCGGCCCGGGTCTGCCGTCTGCGTCGGCGTGGATGACAAGCCAGCCCATCCCCGGGCTCCTAACCACGGGAATCGTGACCTGGCCGTTCACGATGGCCTGGTCCACTACCGTCACACTTGGAGCATCCTCATCCTGCGCCGCTACTGTCGCCACCAGGCCCAACGCCAGGGCGGCCGCCAACAGCAGCCCAACAACGACTCTCTTTCCAGACATTTCATCCCTCCTGTCATACCTGAATCTCATATCACAGGTCCACTGAAAGATACGCGATAGACGCGATTTTGGATTTGTTTATCTTTCAAAACCACCGCAGGACCGCTGACAGCAGAACGCGGCAGGCTGTTGTTGAACAGCCTGCCGCGTTGGGGTATCGCAGGATCAGATCAGAGGGAGCCGCCCAGCACGCGGTCGCCGGTGGGACCGGGGCTGCCGCCGTAGGGCTCGATGGTCACGCCCAGGGCGGTATAGGAGATCAGGGGGCGGGGCGCCTGGACAGTGAGGCTGCCGCTGCCGCTGTCGACCACGGAGAAGACCCCGCCACTGGTGCGCGTTCCGTCGGCGTCGATCAGCCACAACTGGTACTGCTGCGCTGCGTCCAGGGGCGGCAGATCGTTGACGACCAGGACCGCGCGGTCGGCATCCTCCAGGATGAGCAAGGCCCGGGCGGCGGGAGCGGCCTCAGTGCCCGCCAGCGCCACGGTCTCAGGCCGAGAGGCAAGTTGCTCCACCCGCTGCCACAGCAACAAGCTGGCCACGGCAAGCGCCACGACCGCCACGAGACTAACCACGGTCAGCACCGGCTGCAACCGGCCCCACCAGGCCTGCTGCCCGGCCCCAGTCGTGGATAGCTGCTCGGAAATCGCTACGCCAGCGCGCGCCGGTTCGATTCGGGCCCGAGCCAGCACCCGGTCGCGCAACGCCGGTGGCGGGGCCGCATCGGGCGCAGCCAGGCCCAGTTGGCCCACGAGCACCTCGTAGCGTTGCAGCTCCGCGCCACAGGCGGCGCACGTCTCCAGATGCGCGACGACAGCCTCGCGCTCCTGAGGATCGAGGCTGTCCAGTGCGTAGCTCGCCAGCACATCCAGCACGTGCCCGTCTGCCAACTCAAGCCACCTTACCCAAACCGTTCAGCGACGTACTTGTGATTACAGATACGCAGGAAAGCCACACCCGGATTTACCCGATATCGACCAGGGCGCGGCGCAGCTTCTGCATCGCCAGGTGGATCCGCGTCTTCACGGTTCCCAACGGTTCGCCGAGACGCTCGGCGATCTCGCGCTGGGTATAGCCGCCAAAGTAAGCCAGCGCGAGGGCCTCACGCTGGCTCTCGGGCAACTCCGCAACCGCCGCCTGCACGCGCCGCTGGGCGAGATGCAGGTCACCGAGTGCAGCGGTCGTGTCGTCACCTGTGGCGGGCTCGTCCTCGGGCCCGAGATCGGCCCACGCGATACTGCTGTGCTCGGGGCGGGAGCCCTGCCGGCGTAGTAGATCGATCGCGCGGTGACGAGCGATGCTGACCAGCCACGTGCGCACCTGCGCGCGCGTCGGATCATACTGGTCGGCGCGCGTCCAAACCCGGAGGAAGACATCCTGGGTGGCCTCCTCCGCCACGGCGTAGTCGCCGAGCGCGTGGTAGGCCACGGAGAAGACCAGCCGCCCGTAGCGATCGTAGAGCTCGGCGAGCGCATCGTCGTGCCCGTGCGCCACTCGCCAGAGCAGCGCGATATCATCCAATCCATGCAGGTCCATACTTAACGCCCAACCCCCGCCATCACGTGCCCTGCCGGATCCTTCTGGAGGCCACGGGGCCCGCCTGTGTTTTCAGCCACCGGCCAACTCCGGCACCAGATGCAGATGCCCCTTGAACTGGGCCAGATAGAGGTTGTGGTAGAAGCCACCGCGGTCCAGTAGCTCGCGATGGGTGCCCCGCTCAATGATCTCGCCGTTGTTGATCACGAGGATCAAGTCGGCCTCGCGGATGGTGCTCAACCTATGCGCGATGACGAAGCTGGTACGGCCCTCCATCAGCCGCAGCATCGCCTCCTGGATGGTCTTCTCGGTACGGGTGTCGATACTGCTCGTCGCCTCGTCCAGCACCAGGATGCCCGGGTCGGCCAGGATGGCGCGCGCGATGGCCAGGAGCTGGCGCTGGCCCTGACTCAGATTGCTGCCGCGCTCAGAGAGCGGCGTAGCGTAGCCTTGAGGCAGGCGATGGATGAACTGGTCCGCGTTGGCCATTCTGGCGGCAGCGATCACCTGGTCGTCGGTCGTGTCCAGGCGCCCGTAGCGAATGTTCTCCATCACGGTGTCGGCGAACAGATAGGTATCCTGTAGCACAATGCCCAGCTTGCGGCGCAGGTCGTCCATCTTGAGCCGGCGGATGTCCACGCCGTCGATGCGGATGCTGCCGTGGTCGATGTCGTAGAAGCGCGTCAGGAGGTTGACGATGGTGGTCTTGCCGGCGCCGGTCGGGCCGACAAGGGCGATGGTCTGTCCCGGTCGCGCGTGGAGGCTGACGTTCTTGAGCACCGGGACGCCCGGCTCGTAGCCGAAGCACACCTCCTCGAAAACCACGTCGCCGCGGACGTCGGCCAGCGGCTGCGCATCGTCGTCATCGGAGAGCTCGGGCACCTCGTCGAGCGTGTCGAAGACACGCTCCGCGCCGGCGATCGCCGACTGGATCGCGTTATAGAGGCTGGCAATGGAGTTGAGCGGCCAACCAAAGCGGCGAGCGTACTGCACGAAACTGGCGATGTCGCCCACAGTCGCCAGCCCGCGCAACGCCAGCCAGCCGCCGGCCAGAGCCACGATGGTAAGCCCTGTGTTGTTGACCAGGTTGGTCACTGGCGGCAGCGCGCCGGCGAAGATCTGCGCGCGCGTCGAGGCCGCCCGCAGCTTGCGGTTGACCCCCTTGAACTCGCGGATCACGTCTTGCTCGCGCCCGTATGCCAGGACCACCCGGTGCCCCGTGATCGCCTCTTCGATGATGCCGTTGAGGTCACCGAGGAACGTCTGCTGCTGGCGGAAGCCGGTGCGCGTGCGTTTGGCGATCCAGCGGCTCAGCGAGACCATCAACGGCACCGTCACGAGCGTCACCGCCGCCAGCCTGAGGTTGAGCACAAGCATAATCGCCGCCACGCCCACAAGGCTCAGAGTGCTGGACAGGAGCTGTGTGATCCCGTTCGTCAGGACGTTGCTTACGGCCTCGACGTCATTGGTGAGGCGGCTCATGAGCTCGCCGTGGGTCCGTTGGTCGAAGAAGCGCAGCGACAGCGTCTGGAGCTTGGCGAAGAGATCGTTACGGATATCCGTGACGGCCTGTTGCGAGGCCCCTGCCATCACGTAGGTCTGCAGCCAGGAGACGGCAGAGCTGACCAGATACACGCCTAGCATCAGGAGCGCGATCCGCCCGAGCCCGGCAAGGTCACCGCCGAGGACGAAACTGTCAATCGCGCGTCCCATCAGGTAGGGGCCTAGCACATCCAGGCCCGAGGAGATCACAACGAGCACCGCCGTGATCACCAGCGCGCGCTTCTGGCGGCCCAGATAGCTCCACAGACGCAGGAGCGTGCCGCCCACGTCCCGGGCGTGTTCCCGGGGCCCGAACCGCGACCCGGGCCCGCGCCGTGGCGGGGCGCTGCTGGTACGTCGCGAATCGCGGGAGTCCTTCCTGGTCTGCGCCATCGTCATTCACCCGCCCCCGACACGATCCCATCGCCCAACTGGGAGTCGTAGATCTCGCGATAGATCGGGCTCGAGTTCATCAACTCGGCGTGCGTGCCCTCTGCCACAATCCGGCCCTCATCGAGCACCAGGATCTTGTCCGCGTTGAGTACCGTGCTGATCCGCTGCGCGATCAGGAACGTCGTCATGCCCGTCCCGCCAGCATCGTGCGGCTCGTTGCCGTGCGTGTCTCGTGGCCCACGACCGTCACCATCGCCATAGCCCGTAGCGCCGGACCTGTCCGGCGGGCCGTAGGCCTCGAGGCGACCGCCGCGGGAGAGCGCCTCGAGCGCTTCCTGGATGCGCACCTCGGTTTCAACGTCCACGGAGCTGGTGCTGTCATCGAGGATCAACACGGCGGGCCGCACAAGCAGCGCCCGCGCGATGGCCACGCGCTGCTTCTGCCCGCCCGAGAGGTTGACCCCACGCTGGCCCAAGACGGTATCGTAGCCGTCGGGGAAACCCATGATGAAGTCGTGCGCTTGCGCCGCCCGCGCCGCGGCGATCACCTCCGCGTCGCTCGCCGTGGGCCTGCCGTAACGGATGTTATCGCGGATGGTGCCGCTGAACAGCACCGACTCCTGGAGCGCCACGGCAATGTGGCGGCGCAACGTGAGCTGCTCCAGACTCCGCACGTCGGTTCCGTCGACTGTGACAGCGCCGTCGCTCGCGTCATAGAAGCGCGGGATCAAGTGTACCAGGCTGGACTTGCCGGAGCCCGTGGCTCCCAGGAGCGCGACCGTCTGTCCGGGTTCAGCGACGAAGGTGATATCGCGCAGCACCGGATCGGCACAATCATCGGCATAGCTGAAGGTGACGTCGTCGAAGACCACACGTCCTGACGGGTCATCCAGCATCACCGCCCCGGGCCGATCGACCACGTGCGGCACGGCATCGAGAACCTCGCGAATGCGCTCCGCCGAAGCCTGAGCGCGCGCAACCATCATCGAAAGCATGCTCACGAACATCAGCGCCCAAGAGGTGCGCGTCAGGTAGCTCACGAAAGCGATCACCTGCCCCACCTTGAGCGTTCCCACCGTCACCTGGATGCCGCCGAAGTAGATGGCGGCGACCACACCCAGATGCAGTGCGGTGACCATCGCCGGCTGCGACACGGCCACGGTGCGGGCGGCCCGCACCGCGATCGTCTTCAGTGCATCGTTAGCGCGGCCAAAGCGTCCGATCTCGTGGACGGCCCTGACGAAGGCCTTGACGACGCGCACACCCGCCAGATTCTCCTGCATCACGATATTCAGCCGGTCCAGACGCTCCTGCACATCGCTGAACATGGGGTAGGCGCGATTGACAACCCAGACGAGGACAGCGCCGATCATCGGCACGAGGAAGAGGAACATCCACGCCAGCCGTGGCGTGGTCGCAATCGCCATGATCAGGCTTCCGATCACGAGCAGCGGGGCGCGGATCATCACCCGCAACAGCATCGACACAAGCTGCTCCACCTGGGATACATCGCTGGTGAGGCGCGTGATGAGCTGCCCGGTTTCAAGCCGGTCGATATTCCCGAAGGACAGGCCCTGTACCTTTTCGAAGAGCGCATCGCGGAGATCGGCGCCGAAGCCCTGCGACGCCAGGACCGATGCCGTGGTGCACGCAATCCCCACCGCCGCGCCCACCACGGAGATCACAATCATCCAGATGCCGGTGTTCGTCACAACGGCCATATCCTGGTTGGCGATCCCCACGTCGACGATGCGCTGGATCAGGCGTGGTTGCAGCAGATCGGTGGCGACCTCCACCAACATCAGGAGAGGTGCCAGTACAGCCCAGTGCCAATAGGGCCGCAGAAAGGACGCCAATCTGCGTATTGCGCTCATCTATACAGAAGGATAGCGCAGTTGATGGGTGTGTCTAGTCGCCGCACAGAGGGGTGAATGCGACGATGGTGCAGCAGGCATCAGCCCGGGTGCACGGCCAAACCACGGGCGCGTTCCAGCCCTAGCGACCGTCAGGGCGCCCGCAGGTCGGGCTTCGAGAGACGCTTGGCAGCGAGGTCGGCGCCGGCGCCGTTACGCCGCGGCGTCGTTCACCAGGCGCATCGCGATATCGGCCCACCTCCAGAGACGCTGAGGCTCGTAGCGGACGGTGCTGATGTCCTTGAGGATGAGCTCGACCGGCGTGCCGTGGCGCGCGCACGCCTGAAGGGTCTCGGCTAGATCCGCTGCTACGGCGTCACCATCGAAGGCATCGACAGCCAGGAACGCGGGACTCGGCTTGCGCGAGAAGACGAAATCGCGCCCGATGCGCTCCGCGCCTTTCTCGACGTCAACCCACGGGCTCATCGAGATCTTGCGCAGGTTCGGGATCTTGCGCACGATGTCGAGCTTGGCGTGCAGCGGCTCACAACAGCCGTAGTAGACCAGACCAAACCTTTCGTACCACCTGTTGGCGTAATCCAGGTCGAATGCCTGGTGCATCCGCGGCGAGACGGAGGCAAAGATCTGGGCCATGCCGGCAGTCCAGACGTCCTTGGACCGCGGGCACGCGGGGTCATAGCCCGGCGCAGGCAGCTCGTCGGTATATGCGCCCGTACAGTGGATCAGCGACTGCGGGCGTCCCAGCAGCCCTTGCGCCTCCAGCTGGTCGAGCATCGCGAGATACGCATCGGTGATACGCGCCATCATCTTGTGGATGAACGCGGGCCGGTCCACGAGGTCCAACAATGAGGCCTCCACACCGTGCCACTCCACGATCCGGTCCCAGACCGCAAACATCGGCACGATGCCGTCCATACGCACGTCGAGGATGCCATCAAAGATCTCGTGAGCCTGTGCCTCGCGCAGCGCCGTGGCCTCCTCATCGAGCGTGACAACCGGCATGCGGATCTTCTCCAGGTCGTCCTCGGTCTGGAGCTGGTCGATGTAGTAATGCCCCACGACGTCGTTGTTGGGGTCGAGCACGGCCCGGTCCTCGACGGCCTGGATGCCCAGGTGCGCACCGTCGATCTTCATCGGGATGTCGATCCAGGAATCCACAACCATGTCCACACGCATATGCGTCCAGCCATAGAGAGTCCGCCGCAGCTGCGACTCGACGGCGCGCCAGAACGGGTCCTGCGCGCGCAAGACCAGCTCGCCGTCGACGTCCATCTCGTGCCACGGCACCTGGTCGATCGTCACCATTGGACGCTCCGGGCGCAGGCCATTGAGCGCCTTCCACAGCGCGACGGTCTCCTGTTGCACAGGCAGCGCCGCGATCTCGGCAATCCGCTTGCCCAGCTCCCGCAGTACATGCTTGTCGTTGCTGGATATCACCTTGCTCTCTCCCCTATTCTGAGACATCAAAGATCGTCGCCGCGATATGCGTCTGGGGTCGCTCGGGCGTGCACCAGAAATAGGCAACCACCACTCTGCCGTCGGTCCGTTCGAAGAGCCGGCAGTAGCCGAGATCGGGCCAGCCATTGACGGACTCGAACCCATCGCGCACCACCTGGGCCGGGCCCCAGGAGCCGCCGCCATCGCGGCTGACCCGCGCCACGATGCGGCAGGCTGTGCGGTCGCCATACGCGCAGCAGAGTCGCCCGTCGGACAACCTGATGAGGGCAGGCGGGTTGCCGTTGAAACGGTTGCCGGCCTCGGTGTCGCCCACCCGCGACAGGGGCTCCCAGCTAGCCCCATCATCGCGCGACACGTGGCAGTCGATCCAGTTATGGGTGTCGGACTTGCGTCGTAACGCGACGACGAGCGTGCCGTCGGGCATGCGGACGGGCGCGGGCATCACCGCACGGTAGGGATCGTTGCGGTCGACGATCCAGGCCGCAAACCTGAACGTGCTGCCGCCGTCATCCGAGCGGGCCAGGAAAGGCTTGTCTGACACGACGTTGAGCTCGCCGGAGGCGGGGCGGTGGCGCACGGAACCGAAGAGCAACAGGCCCTGCGGCCCGTCCACCAGGTAAGCCGTGCGTCCGGTGAACTCCAGGCCCGCCATCTCGGGCTGCTCAAGCAGGTCGCCAAAGCCAAAGGGACCGCACCAGTCTGTGCCGCGGTCGAGGCTGCAATACCACTGCGCACCGGCGTTGCCGTGGTACCCATTGCCCTCGACGCGCATGACAAAGCCCGGTTGGCTGAAGTCCAGGCCGCCAGGCGGCACGCTCACCGGCAACGCCTGCCCGGCATAGGGCGTGGGATACCAGGCCACCCAGGACTCACCCCCATCGGTGCTACGGGCCAACCACGAAGCGAAGGGATGTTTGTAGCTGCATTGGTGACCCGGTTCGGCAGCAGAGAACTGACCTACCGTGAACCCCACCAACAACTCATCGCCCCATTGCCACGTAGGCCCGTTGCCGCCATTGTTGGCGGGCACAGCCGCCCAACGGTTGGGATCGTGATAGACGACACTGTGCTGTGAATCGCCGTTCATCGCACCTTATCCTCCTCCTAAGACAGCAGGTCGTTGGGGCCGCTCATCGCGAGAACGCGCGACGCCGGCACCAACGCTGCGGCACGCTCCCCTACCCGGCCCCCAAGGTCCGGTGACGGTTCATCCAGTCAACCGCGAAGTCGACCGCTGCACGCTGCGAAAAGAGCCGGCAGTGCGCCTTGCCCACCGTGCCGCAGCGCACCAGGTCGGCCCCTTCCAACGCGACACCGAGCTCGGGGAAGTCCGCATCGTACCAATAGATGTCGTCGTACGTCGTCCACACCGCGCCGCCCCCCTCCGCGGGCATCGGTGCGCCGCGAGTGCAGCGCTTCGTCTCGGCGAAGCGACAACGGTATTCAGCCAGATGGAAGGTGGTGTTGCGGTTCCACCCCACCCCCAACAGCAGGACGTGGGCGCCCAGATCGTAGAGCCGCGCCAGGGGCGAGCCCTCGCCCTGGCTCATGCTCAGATGATGGTTGGCGGTGATCCGGGCCGCATGCGGCCCGCGCGCCGACCACGACACGAAGGGATGGTAGGAACGGAGCGTTCCATCCTGTTTGCGAAAGGTCTCGGCAATCGCGCCCATCTCGCGGCAGGGCATCAGGTCCGGCTGAAAGACCGGCATCGCCGCACGGACCGCCTCGTGCCAGGCCTCGGGCACGATCGGGTCAAGCCATGCGGCGGGATCGGTCAGATCGTAGACGTGAGCCGGCATCGCCAGCGTACCCGTATCACCCAGGACGTGCTCCAGCGCCAGGATCACGGCGGCGGCGCCCCCCACCACAAAGCCCAACGAACTCAGCGAGCTGTGGACCATCAGCGTCATCCCGGGCTCCACGCCCAGTGCGCGCAGGTGCGCCGCGAGCGAGCGTATCGTTTCGAGTCCGACGGGCAAGGCGGGCGTGCCGCCGCCCGGTTCCGTAACCATCCTATCCCCCTGGCCTGTGCGTTCAGTCATGCAGGCCATTGTAGGCAACATGGCGCTTCGCTCAAGTGCGCCAGCCAGCAGGCTCGACACGCGCCGCCTGCCCGAAGTGCCAGTAAGCCCCATACGCCCGCGGCTCTGCCTTCAGCTCACCGCGATGGCGTTGTCTGGCTAGGGTCCTTGGTCGTGCGCTGGTAGATCCCTGCCTCGCGCTCCAGAAAGCCGTGGTCGACCAGCGCACGCCTCAGCGTGGCGACATCCTCGTCGAACTCCAACAGCAGCATGTTGACCTCGTGCTCGGTATAGGTGCGGTTGGGCTCGAACTCCTGCGCGATGTGCGCAAGGATCACCAGCCGCTTCTTGAGCTGCGCCGGCAGCGCGGTGAGGCGCCCACGCTTCAGAAACGTACGCAGCACCTTGTCGCGATAGGCATCGACCGACACCTGCGCCCGCACCCCTTCCTGTGGCATCGCCACAAACTCACCGATGGTCCGGTCCAGAAGATCACCAGTGAGCGAGTAGACCTGGTAGTACTGGTCCTTGTGCGACGCCAGCAGCCCGACGTCGGTAAGCTTGGTCAGGTGGTGCGATATCGTCGCCGGTGTAAGGTGCAGGATCATCGCCAGCTCCTCCCCGTGCCGCGGCTTGGCGTGGATCAGGTTCAGGATGAGCAAGCGCGCTGGATGTCCCAGCGCCTTGAACAACGCCGCACGGGCAGCCAGGTTCTCCTCAGGTGTCAGCGCGGGTTGTGAAGACTCTTGATCAGCCATCCTATGCCTCCCACAGGCGCGTTCGCGCGCCGGTCACCCGCAGATAGCAGGTCTGGAAGACGTCGCGCGCCAGCCTCAGCGTCTCCTTCTTCACCTGTTGCTTCACCATCGTCTCGCCGTCCTGCATCGCCCGGGCCAGCTCGATCTCACCCTCTGCCAACGCAATGATCCGGCTGGTGAGCCAATCATAAGCCTGAACCAGCCGATCCAGCTCGGGCAGGTCCGCCGTCGCGATGCGCTCCAGCTCCGCCGTCGTCTCCTTGTTGAACGCCTGCATAGTATGCCTCCTCTGGACCCCTGGACCCGTCGGCCCAGGGCATAAGATTTGATTTGCACATCATCGAATGAGATTCTACCATTCAATTGGGATTTCGTCAAATCAGAGTCAGTCCACGACGAAAGCTACCGGGCGGGCGGGCCGGCACCCTAAGCTTGCCCTGACCCCATACCGGGACTACACTGAAACGAATCACGGGATTGGAGGGTGATCGATGCAAAACGGAGACGAGACACACCCGGCAAACTCGGGCCGGCTTGAGGGCCCTGAACGTAGCCTACGCCTGGCACCGGTGGCCGGCAATCCACGTAACAGCGAGGGCGACTTCATCCAGCTGGCCGACGGACGTTGGCTCCTGGTCTACACACACTTCTACGGCGGCGAGAGCGATCACGCTGCGGCCTACCTGGCAGGGCGAGTGTCACAGGACAACGGCAGAACCTGGTCGGCGTACGACACTGTGGTGTTGCCCAACGAGGGGACGATGAACATCATGTCCGTCTCGTTGCTGCGACTGGCCGACGGGCGCATCGCGCTCTTCTACCTCCGCAAACAGTCGCTTGCAGACTGCCGGCCCATCCTGCGCATCTCAGAGGACGAGGCTCAGAGCTGGAGCGAGCCGATCGAGATCGTGCCCGACACCGATGCGGGCTATTACGTGGTCAACAACGATCGCGTGGTACAACTGGGCAACGGCCGGCTGGTCGTGCCCGCGGCGCGGCACCCGAACGTACGCGGCGAGCTTAGCGGACGGGGCTTCGCGCCCTACGGCGAGATCCTGTGTTGGCTCTCGGACGATGGAGGAGCCACCTGGTTCGCAGGGCAGGAGGTACTCGCCGAGGCCCGGCCCGACGGGATCCCGGTCATGCTCCAGGAGCCGGGCGTGGTACCGCTCGCCGATGGCCGGCTGATGCTCTTCTGTCGCACCGACGCTGGCAGCCAATACCTGGCCTTCTCGGGCGACGGCGGCGTCTCCTGGTCGCCGCTGCGGCCCTCGCAGATCGTCTCTCCCCTGTCGCCGGCGTCCATCAAGCGCATCCCGGCGACCAACCACCTCCTGTTGGTATGGAACGACCACCGGAACATCGCAGAGCCTTTGCGTGGCAAACGTACGCCCTTGACGGTGGCAGTCTCTGAAAACGAAGGCGAGACCTGGACATACCGCCGAACGCTGGAGGACGACCCCAACGGTTGGTACTGCTACACGGCAATTGCGTTCGTCGAGGCCAAGACGCTGGAAGAGACCGCCGTCCTGTTGGCCTATTGCGCCGGAGACAGCCGCGGAAACCGGGGGCTATCGACCCTGCAGGTCACCCGCGTGCCGATCCTGTGGCTATATCGATAACGTGGGCTTCAACACATCCCGGCGCCAGCTCATCTCCAACGGCACGGCCACCCGTATCCACGATCTGGCCCTGGGTATTCTGCGCGAGATTGGCGTGGAAGTACGCGATGCGGAGGCCCTGCACACGCTCAGGGCACGCGGCTTCCGCGCCAACGGCAGCCGTCTTTTGGTGGACCCGCCCGTCGCGAATGGCTACGTCGAGCGCATGCGCGGCTGGATCGAGCAGCGCGAACCGTCCCCGGCGCCGGAGCGCCCGGACTCGATCACGCTGAGCGTGAGTTCGTACGCCCTCTACGTTCACGACCTGCCCACCGGCAGCATCCTGCCGGTGACGACGCCGCGGCTTATCGAGATGTGCAAGCTGGTCGACAGCCTGGCCGGTGAGGGCGTGGTCAACGCGCCCCCGGGCATCCCTACCGAGGTGGCCCCCGAGCTGCAGCCGCTGGCCCAGTATCGCATCGCCGCGAACACGGCGCGGCAGGGCGCGGCGCCGGTCGATCCCACGTCGGCAGCCACCGTTAACTATCTCCTCGACATGGCGGACGTAATGGGACGCCCCGTCCGGGGCCTGCCGGTCTACGTTCCGAGCCCGCTACGGCTCGGCGGGGAGTCGCTCAGCGTGGTTCTGGCCTGCCTCGATCGTCTCGATGAGATCTGGATCAGCAGCATGCCAGCGGCGGGGGCCACGGCCCCACTGCAGCCGTTCGGCGCGCTGGCGTTGGCCACAGCCGAGGTCCTGGGTGCCGCGATCCTGGTCCACGAATTGACCGGGAAGCCGGCCAAGTTCAGCATCAATATCTTTCCGCTCGATCTCCGCTTCGGGTCGATGGTCTTTGGGTCGCCCGAGAACTTGCTCTTCCAGATGCTATGCCAGGACCTGAACGCGTTCTACGGCTGGCAGTGGCGTCCCGCGCCCGACAACATCCACGTTATGGCCAAACGCCCGGATGCCCAGGCGGCCGCCGAAAAGGCGGCGATTATGGCGCTGGGCGCATCGCTGGGCGCGCGGCACTTCTCGTGCGCGGGCACGTTGAGCCTCGATGAGATCTTCAGCCCCGAACAGCTCCTCCTCGATTGCGAGGTCCGGGACTGGGTTGCGCGCTGCGTGCGCGGCGTCACGCTCGCCCAGGACGAGGTCGACGATTGGATCGCCGAGATCCGCGCGGGCCTGCAGCGCGGTTTCATGGGGCTCGACAGCACGCTGGACCACTACAAGGAGCAAGTCTGGTATCCGCAGCGGTTCGAGCGCCGGGCCGTGGGCCCGTGGATGGCTGAGGGCCAGCCGCATCTCGCTGAGCGACTGCGCGAGGAGGTCCAACGGCGCATCGCCGGCCACGAGTTTGCGCTGGACCGTGACCGCCACGACGCGCTCGACCGCATCTACCAGGCCGCGGCGGCAGCGGCCCACCGGGGGTGACGTGGGGTGCGCAGTGCTACACAGCGCGAGCCCCTGCGGTGAGCTCACGGATTCGCAGCAGAGGACGCAGGAGATCCGATGACAGAGTACCTCCTCGGCGTTGACGGCGGCACCACCAAGACCATCGCGCTCGTCGCAGATGGCGCGGGCCACATCCTGGGCGCTGCAAGGGGCGGCAACAGCAACTGGATCGGCGAGGACATCAGCAGGCCGATCGCTGTGATCACAGGCACCGTTCGTGCGGCGCTGGCTATGGCCGGCGTGCACCCCGAGGACGCTGCCGTGGGCGTCTTCGGGCTGGCGGGCGCCGACTGGCCTGAGGACTACGCGCGCCGGCAAGCAGCGCTCGAAGCCGCCGGCGTGGCCCGGCACGTCATCGTGCGCAACGACGCCATCGCCGGGTGGCGCGCAGGCACTCAGCAGACCTTCGGCGTCGTCATCGCGGCCGGCACCGGCTCCAACACCTGCGTCCTCGCACCGGATGGAAGCGAGTGGTGTTATGGCTACTACGTCTTCTACGGCGGCGCTGCCGATATTGCGCGCGAGGCGCTGCACGCCGTGCTGCGTGCCGAAGACGGGCGCGGGCATCCCACAACCTTGACCGGCCTCGTGCTCAGGAAGCTGGACTACCCGACCCCCGAAGCCCTGCTCAAAGGCTGGATCGCCGGAGAGATCGATCACGCCGCGCTGCTCGCGCTCTGCCCACTCACCTTCGAGGCCGCCGATGCCGGTGACGAGGTCGCTGCCGGCATCATCGTCAAGCAAGGGAATGCCCTGGCCGAATATGCCACCGCAGCCATCCGCCGCTTCGAGATGCAGACCCTGGCCTTCGACGTGGTCCTGGCGGGCAGTGTATTCAAGGGCCGGGGACCGCTCCTGATCGACACGATCACCCAGGCAATCCATTGCGTCGCGCCGCGCGTCACCATCGTTCGCGCAGCGCTGGAGCCCGCCGTAGGCGCGCTGCTCCTGGCCTACGATGCCCTCGGCATCGAGGTCACGGAGGCGCTCGTCGCGGCACTGCGGCGCACGATGCCCGACCCCACGCTCTTCGCGACGTGAGGCGAGACACGGTCGCGCGGCGCTCGCATGCTGTGCAGGCACACCTTGAAGTCTGAGGAGGCGTATCATGTTGAAACTCACCCTGATCGGCGCCGGTAGCTCCTACACACCCGAGCTCGTCGAAGGCGTGATCACCCACCACACCGATCTGCCTTTCTCGGAGATCTGCCTCCACGACATCGATGCAGAGCGGTTGGCCATCCTCACCGGACTCACGGAGCGGATGCTGGCGCGCAGTGAGCTCCCGGTGGTAGTCACAGCCACCGGCGACCGCCGCACAGCACTGAAAGGGGCCACGTTCGTGAACTGCCTGATCCGCGTAGGCGGCATGGCGGCGCGCATCCAGGACGAGCGGATCCCCCTGCGGTACGGCGTCATCGGGCAGGAGACCACAAGCCCCGGCGGTATGATGAAGGCGCTGCGCACCATCCCGGTGATGCTCGACCTGGCCGCGGACATCGCCGAGGTCTGCCCGCAAGCCTGGCTCATCAACTACACCAATCCCAGCGGCATCATTGCCGAGGCGCTGGGGAAGTATGGCAGGGCGCGCTTCGTGGGGCTCTGCAGCGGCCCCCACGAGTGGAGCGCCGCCATCCTGCGGGCTATGGGCGTCGCCCCCGAGAGGGCCACGGTCGAGTGGCTGGGCTTGAACCACCTGGGGTTCGCTACACGGGTGTGGGTCGATGGCGAGGACGCGACCGAGCAGGCGATCGAAGCCGTAGCCGGGAGCTGGGCCATCGACGGCGACCTCATCAGGACGCTGGGCGCCATCCCCGCCAGCTATCTGCAGTATTACTACGATCACGACCGTCTTGTGGCGCAGTCTCGCCAGCCCGGTCACCAGACGCGCGGCGAACGCGTACGGGAGATCGAGAGCGCGCTCCTGCAAGCCTACGCCGACCCGACGCTCGACACAAAGCCAGCCCTGTTGCAGCAGCGGGGCGGGGGCGGCTACGCCGCCGTGGCCTTTGCCGCAATGACCGCGATCGCCCACAACACCGGCGACCGCCAGGTCATCCAGACGCTCAATCGGGGCGCGCTCGACGGGCTGCCCGAGGATGCCTCGGTGGAGATTCCGTGCTTGGTCGACCACACCGGGCCACACCCAGTGCGGATCGGGTCGATCCCGCTGGCCATCCGCGGCCTGATCCAGGCGGTCAAGGCCTACGAAAGCCTGACGGTGGAAGCGGCGGTCCGGCAGTCGAAGCCCATCGCGCTCCAGGCGCTGCTGGCTCATCCCCTGGCGCCCGACTGGGAGACTGCCCGTGCCATGCTCGACGCGCTGTTTGCTGCCAACCGCGCCTGGGTGCCGTGGGCCTAGCCCACACTAGGGTGCCGGGCCATCCGGGAGAGAGGACTTCGCGATATGGAGACACCATTACGGGCCGACATACTGGCCCAGGGATCGAACCTGCGTCACATTCTGGACCACCTCTACGGGGCGGAGAGCAAGCGGCTGCAGGAGGCTGCGACGTTTCTGACAAACGACCGCCCGGTCGCCTTCGCCGGCATGGGCAGCGCCACCTACGTCAACATCCCCGCCGAGTTCTACCTGGCGCGCCGCGGACGGCTTGCCACCGTGGTCAACGCGTCCGATGCGCTCTACTCCCTGTTGCCCGCCCTGGCGCACGCCAACGTGGTGCTCAGCTCGCGATCCGGCGAGACCGTCGAGGTCGTCAAGCTGGCCCGGGCGCTGGACGATGAGGACGTACCCTTCGTCGCTGTGACCAACGAGCCGGGCAGCACGCTGGCGGCGCTGGCGCCACACGTGCTGTGGTTCGACGCCCGCAAGGACGACCTCGTCTCGATCAACATGGTGACCGGTATGATGGCGGCATTGCTCGTGCTGGCCGCCGCGTCGCTCGGGACCTCGGACGCACTGCGCGGCGAGATGCAGACGCTGCCCGACCTGCTTGACGACACCGTCGCGCGGGCGTGGGAGGCGGGCGATGCCCTCGCCGCGCTCTTCGGAGACGTTCGCCCCATCTACATCCTCTATCGTGACGCTTCCAAGGGCATGGGCCAGTGCGCGCGCCTGGTGTTGGAGGAGGTCGCGCGCCGGCCCGCCGTGGCGATGGAGGCGGGGGAGTTCCGCCAGGGCGCCATCGAGGTGCTCGACCACAGGCTCGGTGCCATCATCAGCCTCGGCGCCGGCGACCTGGCGCCGCTCAATCGCGCGCTCGCGGTGGATATCCTGGCTCACGGGGGTCGGGTGCTCACGTTGGGCGAGGCCTGGACAACGCCAGAGAGCTCAGAAGACAGCGACCGGGTGCCCGCTCCGGGCGAGGGGGAGGCGCCCCCAGCCCCCTCGCTGCACCGGCACTTCCCCATTGCGCCGGTGCCAGCTCACCTGCGCCCAATTCTCGAGATCGTGCCGGCGCAGGTGTTGGCGTACAAGCTGGCCAAACGCCAAGGCATCCGGCCCGGCACCACACGGCACTTGCCCAAGGTCATCACAACCGAGACCGGTATGCCCGGCGGAGCGCGGCGCGCCTAGACGGCGAGGGGGCGCATCCACCCAGCCACACGGTCGCGAAGGCAGGCGCCTGCCGGGGCGTAGATCTCAGAGCGGCGCGCTTGCGCCTAGCTCGGGGTTGCGCTGCGCACCGCCGCAGCAATGCGGTCGAAGAGCCGGTTCCACTCCTCATCCACGACCTGGCGTTGCGGGTCGGCATCGAACCACGCCATGATCTCCGCTGCCCCCTGCGTAAAGGGGACGGTTGCCACGTAGTCGGGCACGAGGCGCTTCACCTTGGTGTTGTCGAAGATCACGCTGTGCGCCTTGTCGCCCAGCAGCCCCGCGCCCCAGGCCTCGTCATACGCCACGATCAGCTCCGAGGGCGCGTGGACGATCTCGATCTCACTTACGCCAGCCGCGCGACCCACAGTCTCGAAGATCTGATTCCACGTTAGGACCTCGTCGGACGTGATGTGGTAGGCCTCGCCCAACGTCTGTGATCGACCCAAGAGCCCGACGAAAGCTTTGGCAAAGTCGCGATGGTGGGTCAGCACCCAGAGCGACGTGCCGTCGCCGTGGACGATGACGGGCCGGCCCTTGCGCATCCGGTCGACAACGGTATAGCGACCACGGAACGGCAGCATCGTGCGGTCGTAAGTGTGCGAGGGGCGGACGATCGTGGCGGGGAACCCTTCCTCGCGATAGGCGCGCATCAGGCGCTCCTCGCAGGCGATCTTGTCACGGGAATACTGCCAATAGGGGTTGTGCAAGGGAGTGGACTCGGTGATCGGCAGACTCAGCACCGGCTTATGGTAAGCGGAAGCCGAACTGATGAAGACGTATTGACCGGTCCTTCCCCTGAAGAGCGCGATGTCAGTCTCGATATGGGCGGGGGTGAAGGCGACCCAGTCGACGACGACGTCGAAGGTCATGCTCCCGAGAGCTGCCAGCACCGTCCCAGGCTCGCGAATGTCGCCGACGAGGACCCGGGCACCTTCGGGCACGGGCCGTTTGGACGTCTGCCCGCGGTTGAGCAGGTGGAGCTCGATGCCGCGCGCGAGCGCCAGCTCGGAACACGCAGAGCTGATCGTGCCTGTGCCACCGATGAATAGGATACGCATGGTGTTCTCTCCGTTCGCTATAGCGGTCAGCGGTCAGCAAAAAGGTGCAGGCGGGCCAGACTCACGGCAGCGGGTACAACACAGCCTCCCCTTGGCCTCCCCGGTGGGGGAGGGACAATAGCGCGAGCGGCTTCCCGCATCCCCCTACCCCTCACGGCCCGCCAAGTGGTCGTAGACAGGCACCAGGGCCTGATAGGCTTCCAGGAAGATCGGGTAGAGCTCGGCGTAGATCGATTGGGCTGCCGGGTCAGGCTCGACGACCTCAGCAACGGGGTTCATCCGAGAGGCCATCGCAAAGTCTGGATAGAGCCCCACGCCAACGCCGCCGGCCAACGCCGCGCCCATCGACGTTGCCTCCTCGAGGATCGCCAGCCGGTGGACCGGTACGCCGTAGACATCCGCCATGATCTGGTTCCACAGGCGCCCGCGCGCGCCACCGCCGATGAGCCGGATGGCATCGACCGCGGCGCCCTGTGCGCGGAACGCCTCCAGGATCGCGCGCAGGTTCAGCGCGACACCCTCCAGGACAGCACGAATCATGTCTGCACGGGTATGGCGAATCGTGAGACCCACGAACGCACCGCGTGCCCGGGGATTCCAGTAGGGGCTCCGCTCGCCCATCAGATAGGGCAGATAGAGCAGGCCATTGGCGCCCGGCGGCGATTGGGCCGCCTGGGCGTTCATCAGTTCGTAGGGGCTTGTTCCGGGTGCCGCCTCCGTCTCGACAGGAGACCATATCTGGTCCCGCGCCCATTGGTATGACGCGCCGGCAGCCTGCATGGTCCCCGTTGGCATGAACGTGCCGGGCACCATGTGCGCGAAGGTAAACGTCCTGTAGTCGGGATCGAGTATCGGCGCGCGCGTCGCGAGCGCGGTCCACGACGATGAGCCCAAATAGGTGTACGCCGCGCCCTCGTCGACCACGCCGGCCCCGGCCGAGGCACAGACGCCGTCGCCGCCCCCTATGACGACGGGCGTTCCCGCGGGCACCCCCACTTCGTCCGCCACGCCGGCGCGGACATAGCCCACGACCTCGCTGGAGGGTCGCACTTCGGGGAGCCGCGCGGGGTCCAGGCCAACCGCCGCAAGGATCGCCTCCGACCAGGCCCCGGCTGCCAGATCGTACACGTTCGTTCCAGAGGCGTCCGAGGGATCGGTGACGAACGCCCCGGTCAGCCGCGCGACGATAGCATCCTTGGCTTGGGTGAACTTGTGGGCGGCCCTGAAGAGCTCCGGCTGGTGGTCGCGCAGCCACAGGATCTTGGCCAGCGAGTAGGAAGCGCCCAGGCGATGGCCCGTGATGGCATAGGCCGCATCGAAGGGCACACGCTCGCCCACCCAACGCGCCTGCTCGACCGCGCGCTGGTCTGCCCAGATGATGGCCTTGCGCAGAGGCTGGGCGCGGGCGTCCAGCGGGACGCACCCCATCATCTGCCCCGAGAATGTGATACAGGCGATGGCTTCGCCGGCGATCCCGGTCTGGGCGAGCAGTTGTCGCGTCGATGCGCAGACCGCGGCCCACCAGTCGGCGGGGTCCTGCTCGGCCCAGTTCGTGTGCGGGTAGTCTGTGGCATAGCCGTGAAAGGCGCTGTCCACCAACCGTCCCTCTGGATCGTAGAGCGTGGCTTTGTTGCCTGTTGTGCCCAGATCGTGCGCGAGTACGTAGTTTGACATCGGCCAGCCTCCGCAGGCTATCTTAGCACGGCCCCGTACTCTCTTCAACCATGGTTTCCGGGTTGATCCGCTGCACGGCGGGGCTATAATAGGGGCAGGTTACACAAGAACCTGACCTATTATGACACGCGAACCTGGCACGCTCGACGCAGCAGCACCCTCGCCGCCTGTCGGGGCGACCAAGGCCGGGCAGCTCTCGAACGACGGCGCCGGCCCGAGCGACGCCGTGCGCCACGCGGACAATCAACAGACCAGGGCGCAGCAGGCGACCAGCCAGGAGCCCTCGTGGCGGATGCTCTTCGACACGATGCTCAACGGCTTTGCGCTCCACGAGATCATCTGCGATGACGAAGGGCGCCCCGTCGACTACCGCTTCATCGAGGTCAACCCGGCTTTTGAGCGTCTGACAGGGTTGAAGGCGGCCGACCTGGTCAACCATACAGTCCGCGAAGTCCTGCCCCAGACCGAACCGATGTGGATCGAGCGCTATGGCAAGGTCGCGCTGACAGGTAAGCCAGCTGAGTTCGAGAGCTACTCCCAAGCGCTCGACCGGCACTACCACGTGAGCGCCTTCTGCCCGCAGCGAGGGCAGTTCGCCGTGGTCTTCGAAGACGTCACGCCGCACTTGAGAATCCAGGCGGCGCTGGCGCAGCAATCCAACGCCAATGCTGCCCTTGCCGAGCTGGGCAAGGCGCTGATCTCGCTCGCCTCGCTGGACGACATCTCCTGGCTGGTCCTCGAAAAGGCCAAGGAGTTGACCGAAAGCATCTATGGCTACGTAGGCTATATCGATCCAGAGACACAGACCCTCGTCTCGGCGTCACTGACTCGCGATATCTGGGATTCGTGCGAGGTCGAGCCGAAGGAAGCGATCTTTCGGAAGTTCTCCGGACTCTGGGGCTGGGTGTTGGAGCACCGGCGCCCGCTGGTCTCCAACGACCCGGCTAACGACCCACGGTCGTGCGGCGTCCCCGACGGCCACATCGCCATCGAGCGCTTCGCATCGGTGCCGGCGATGATCGGCGACACGTTGGTGGGTCAGATCGCCGTGGCCAATCCGCCCCGCGACTACACCGACGCGGACTTGGCGATCCTCGAACGGATGGCGTCGCTGTACGCCATCGCGGTCGAAAGCCAGCGTGCGCGCCAGGCGCTGAAGCAGTATGGTGACAAGCAAGCGGCGCTCTACGCAATCGCGGCAGCCGTCGCGTCGTTGCGGTCGCCTGAGGAACTGCTCAGCGCCGTGATCGACGAGGTCGTGCACCACCTGAAGGCCAAAGCCGCCTGGATCGCGATCCCCGCAGACGAGGCCGACGGCAGCGTCAAGGTCATCGTTTCCCAGGGCCTTTCCGAGACAGCGTGGGAAAGCACTGCCAGTGGCCAGCGCGGCGCGTGCCCGTTGCTCGAGGCCCACCTAACCGAGGAGCGTGACACCACGTCCGAAGTCGTGATGGACTGCGAAACGCTGCCCGCGGAACTCGTCAGCGGAAGGAACTGTGCTAGCTGCGTTCCGATCATCGTTGGAGGCACCATTCTGGGTACGCTGAGCCTCGTGTGGGAAACACCACCTGCCCTGGCGACCGATCACGAGCTTCTCCGCACCATCGGCCAACAGATCGGGATCGCGCTGCAAAACTCCCGCCACTATCAGGAGGCGAAACAGACTGACCGGCTGCGGACCCTGACGGCGCTCGACAGGGCGCTGCAGACCACGCTCGACCCCGACAGGATTGTCGACGAGACGCTGCGACATACCACCACGGCTCTGAAGGCCACACGGGCGACGATGCTCGTCAAGGGGCGGGAGCGAGCAGCGCACTTCGACTCGGAAACCCACGTGAGCCCGATCTGGGCACACCAGTTGCTGTCGGAGAACGAAGCCGCGCTGCTAGAGGCTCTGGCCGAGCGCGTTGGACCGAGCGGGGATCTCCAGCCCGCGCTGGTTGCGGAGCTCTGCAGCGCGGATAGCTGCTGGAACAGAACTGCGCTGCAACTCTGGCATGCCAACGACGTTGTTGTGCCGATCGGTGGCGACGGCGGGGTGTCCGGTCTGGTCGTCCTGGGGCGACGTGACGCAGACCCGCCCTTCAGCGAAGAGGATCTGCACCTGCTGCGCACCGCGGCAAACCGTGCGGGGCAGGCATTGCAGAACGCGCAGCTCTATGAGAGCCTCAGGGCGCTTCTGAGAGAACGCGAGCGCACGCAGTCGCTGATGATCCACACCGAGAAGATGGCCGCGCTAGGCCGTTTGGCGGCCTCATTGGCCCACGAGGTCAACAATCCTCTGCAGGCCGTACAGGGATGCCTGGCGCTGGCCAAGGAGATGCTGGACGATATCGAGACGGCGCGCGACTCAATGGGAGACGTGACGCACTATCTTGCGATCGCCGAGGAGGAGATCCAGCGCGTCGCCACCATCGTGCGGCGCATGCGCGATTTCTACCGGCCCTCTGAGGACGCCATGGTGCCGACCGACCTGCACGCGGTGCTGGAGGCAGTTCTGGCACTGGCGGCCAAGCAATTGCAGCACAGCAAGATCACGATCGAGCGGGCATGGGCCGAGCGCCTGCCACTTGTCCAGGCCAACGCCGATCACCTCAAGCAGGTCTTCCTCAACCTGATTCTGAATGCAGAGGACGCGATGTCGACCGGGGGCACGTTGCGCATCACCACATCGGTGGACCCGCATGCCGGCTCTCCAGCCAGCGGGTCGTCTCCGGTCGTGCGCATCACGTTCAGCGACACGGGCATAGGGATGTCGCGAGAGGCTATCTCACGCCTCTTCGAGCCCTTCTTCACGACCAAGGAACAGGGATCGGGGCTCGGCCTGTCCATCGCCTACAGCATCGTCAAGGCCCACCACGGGGAGATCGGCGTTACGAGCCAGGAGGGTGCCGGCACCACCTTTACGGTCTACCTGCCGGTGACCCAGGGAACCTAACCCCTGCCGGCGTCGCCGGACGCCGATGGCGACCGCGACCGGCTAGCACACCAGTTTCATCGCCCAGTCCTCATTGGACGGCAAGGGCGGCAGCGCGATGCGACACCACGCGTCCGAGCTCACCTCTCCTAGGTCGGTCCACTCACCTTCTCGCGGGTCGAACAGGAGGGCCCGATAGACCTGATTGGCGAGCGCGCCGCGGACCTGCGGATGTGCGGTGGCGGCATTGGCGTACCCACGCTCCCAGTAGAGCATGAAGAGGTCCTTCTCCGGCGTGCGTGCACAGTAGGCCCAGCCTTCGTTTCCCTTGATCTCGGCAGTCTTGTTGGGCACCACCAAATCAGCGCCGGGCGCCAGATGCTGGTAGCGCGCCCCTTCGGAGAGCGCGAAAGTGCGGAGGTGCTGCATCTGGGCACCGGAGCGCCACCGCAGCGCATCCCACATAGTCACCCGTGCCTCGGGCTCGATATCTCCGCCCCACATGCCCTGGGCGCCGTAGATATGGCCGGCCAAGCCGCCAGAGAGAAGGCTCCCATACATGCCGGAGCGGCAGGCCGCATCGTCGGCCTCGGTGCCGCCCACGAAGTCATCTTCCTTCCAGCCCGCGTACTCGGGCCAGCCGCGATAGTCGGGCCAGCCGGCGTAGTAGGGCTCGCCGTTCAGCGCGGGAACCGGCGGATCGACCCCCTGATAGATCTGGGTGAGCAGCCAGTGGTCGTTGTGGTCACGCCAGTTGCCGATCTGGTGAAGCGTGAGCCAGCGCGGCTCATCGAAGTTGATCAGGGTCGACCCGCTGCAATTGGCCGTCAGCAAGGTCCCGAAGGGCGGCGGGCCAAAGCGCTCGATGACGAGGTTGGCGGGCTCGTTGTAGGCCCGCGAGGGCACAGACATCCCTACCCAATCGAAGTGGATGGGGCTCAACAGACAGTTGTTGGCCTGATAGCGGCTGAAGACGTACTGGATATAGCGTGCGTATGAGTCGGGCCAGGGGTAAAACGTTGCCCACGCCGTGCCGATGTCGCGACGGGTCACCTCGATGAAAGGAATGAAGCCCTCGGCATTCAGGTAATCGACCTTGCGATCCATAGCCTGAAAGTAGGTAGGGTTGATGCGCTCCAGATCGGGGACGACCTCCTCGTGGCCCGGGACTCTGCCTGGGAAAAGGAAGGGACGACCACCCTCATTGTGCATATCCTTGGCCGAATGCGTGCCCGCTTGCTGCCAGGCATCGCGGATGCCGATCCCCGCAGCCTCGTCATACCAGATGCGGGGTGGCCTGCCGTCGTTGGCCCAAGCCGGCATCGCCGCGATCATGGCCACGAGATTGTATCCCTGCGCCTTGCGGAAGTGCACCATGTCCTTGAAGCCCATGCCAGGCCCAACGCCCGCCCCCTCCGGTTCCTCGGTCCACCGGTAGCGGAACGTCGGCGTGGCCCACCAGGTGTCTCCGATGAGGAAGCAGGGCGTGCCATCGGCGTAGGTCAGGGCGCGGCCATTGGGCGAGGGGCGCAGGAGCCCGCGACGACAGGGGTTCGCCGCCAGCTCATCTACGGTCCACGGCACAGCCTCGAAATGCCCGCGCTCACCGCAGAGCCCGGCATCGGGCACACTCGACCCGCTGTGCCAGGACCACGCACCCGGCTGCGGCGCCAGAATCCTCACACGAAAGACATTGCCGCCGTCCCAGAATCCGTAGACCCGCTTCGCGAAGCCCGGGCCCTCGAGATCTACCCAGACAGTGACATCGGTGTACGGGTTGGCGTAGGCCTCCCGCGCCGTCAGCGTAAGCTCGATCTTCTCCCATACGTGGACCCGGACGGGCGCCATGGCGACCATCCCCTCAGTATCCGGCAGCGCGTGCCAGGCCGACGAGGGTCGCGTACGCAGTTGCGGCCTGGCCCTCCAGATCGTCCCAACGGGATTCGATGGAGACAGGGCCATCGTAGCCGCCCTCACGCAGCGCATGGAAGAAGGATGAGAAGTCCGCCGGCTCGAAGCCGGGCGCCAGCCGATTCTGGACGGTGGCGATGTGTACGTGGTGTACCAGGTGCGCGTGCTCCACGATCGTGTCGGGGCTCTCGCGGTCAAGACCCCAGTGGTAGGCATCCACGAGAAGTCGAACGTTCGGATGGTCGACGTCATTGACCAGGGCTGCCGACTCCGCGACGGTGTTGAGCACATTGCACTCGCCGCGGGTGCGGTTGAGGGGCTCGACCACGACGGTCACATTGTGCGCCCCAGCGAGCGGGCCAAGCAGCTTCCCAAAGCGCACGAGTTGCGTCCAGGCCAGGTCGCGGTCGAAGCCCTCGGGGATCTCGCGCGCGCCGCCTGAGCCGAAGACGATGGTGCGCACGCCGGCAGCTTGAGCGCGAGCAAAGGCGGTCCGAGCATAGGCCTCCAAGGCCGCCCAATCGACCTCCGGTCCCGTGATCTTGAGATGACCGGGATAGAAGCTGTTGGCAGCGATGGCAGGCAGCGACGCCGCCTCGATCTGTCGCAGCGTCTCCGTGAAGGTCGCTTCGTCCGCCAGCGGCTGCAGGTGCCGCTGCACGTTCAGCTCGATGAAGTCAAAGCCCGCCGCCGCCAGGGCGCCGGCAGCCTGAGGATCAGCGCATACACCGTATCGCATCACACAGCCTCCTTTGTTGAGGACTCAAGCACTAGAACGTCCGCAATCGCCGCCCACCGTCGCATGCCGCGCCTCCGGGGGGACCAGCACGGCCCTCTCCGCGGTGGCGCGGCGCGTCATCGGAAGCTCAGGCCCAACTGGGCGGCAACGCCGCGGATGTATTCCGCAGAGAGCCGGTAGTCCTCCGCGGTGGTGAGGTGCTCGATCATGAGCGGCGTATCCGGGTCGAGCCTGTGGAGCTCCAACAGCAGCGTGCGGTAGTCGAGATTGCCCAACCCTGGGCGCACCTCGTCAAGGTGCGTGGTGAGCCGCGTCGAGAGCAACGTATCCTTGGCGTGGCAACTGCGCACGTGTGGCCCGAGCTTGGAGAACCACTCTCGGATCAAGGTACCATTGTGGAAGTAACGTTGCGGGCTGTTGACGACGTTGACCATATCGAAATGCACGCCAAATCGCTCACGATCGATGGCCTGCACCAGCGACAGGTAGCTCTCTGCCGTATCCGGGTACATCCAGGGCATCGGCTCCAGCGTGTAGTAGGTACGCCGTGGCTTCACAGCATCGATCACGGCGCGCACGACCTGGACGATCATATCGAACGTTTCGGGCGTCAGGTTGTCCACGTGTGGCCCGTCCCAGGGTTGACCGCGCGACCCGGCGATGTTCACGCAGCAACGGGCGCCCACCTCATCCGCCAGCGCCAACTGCGTCTGGCACCTGGACAGCGCCGCCTTACGCTCCTCCGGGTCGGGGCTCAGGGGGTTGCTCCAGGCGCCCACCTCGGCGATCACGATGCCGGCATCGGCCGCTGCGTCGACGTAGGCCTCCAGGGTCCCTGCATCGACCTCAGCCGTGACCGGACAATAGGCCGCGCTGTAGCCCGCCGCCTGCAGCGCCGCCACCCAACTCTCGGGCGTCATCTCCTCGACGAATACCGGACCTCCGAGTCTCATAGTTACACCTCCTGATAGTCATATGGCGCGGCACAGACCGGCGCCGCTACAAACCTAATGAGTGCCGCAACTTGTTCCTGATCGCCTGGTCATACGCCCGCACGTAGGCCCGCGCGCTTTCGTCCCAGCTGAAGTCCTGGGCCATCGCCTTCTGGCGCATCGCCTCGATATGGGGCCGGCGACGATACCACGTGTTCACCGCCCACTCCACTGCATCGTAGAGACCGTCGGGGCTCAGTTCGTTGAACTTGAACCCGGTACCGCCGCCGATCCGCGCATCATACTGCTCGACGGTGTCGGCCAGGCCGCCCGTGGCCCGCACGATGGGCAGCGTGCCGTAGCGCAGCGAGTAGATCTGGTTCAGACCGCACGGCTCATAGCGCGAGGGCATCACAAAGAAATCGGTACCGGCCTCGATCCAGTGGGCCAGCTCGTTACTATAGCCGATATGGCAGCCGATCCGCCCCGGATAGCGCGCCGGCAGCGCGCCGTAGAAGGCCTCGAGAGCCTTGTCGCCGGAGCCCAGGATGGCGAACTGAACGCGCATGGCCTCAACCAGCCGCTCGATACACGCGGCCAGGATATCGAGGCCCTTCTGGTGGGCAAAGCGGCTGACGATCCCAACGATGGGCACAGCCGGGTTGGCGTCCAGCCCCATACGAAGCTGGAGAGCCTCCTTGCAGACAGCCTTTCCGTCCATAGCGCCGGGCGAATAGCGCGCCGGAATCAGCTTGTCAACCGCGGGGTCCCACTCAGCGTAGTCCACGCCGTTGAGAATCCCGATGTAGTCCGGGCCGCGATCGAAGAGGTACGGGGCCATCCCGTGCGCGTACTCCGGTGTACGCGTCTCCAGCGCATAAGTGGGGCTGACCGTCGTGATGAGGTCCGCGTAGTGGATACCCCCCTTGAGGAAATTGATACGGCCGTGATCCTCGAACTTGTCGGCGGAGAAGTTGCCCCACTGCAGTCCAAGGTAGTCATAGTGCTCGGCGCCATAGACGCCCTGGTAGCCGATGTTGTGGATCGTCAGGAGGCTGGCCGACTTGCCCAAGACCGCGTCGTTCCAGTGCCAGATCTTAAGATAGCCAGGGGCCAGGGCTGTCTGCCAATCGTGGACGTGTACGACATCAGCGTCGAAGCGCATGTCGCGGCAGAGCTGCAGCGCCGCCCGGGTGAGGAAACCAAACCGGCGCGGGTTATCGGCATAGTCCTGGAAGTCCTCATCGTGGTAGAGCCCGGAGCGGCCATAGTACTTGTCGAACTCTATGAAATAGACCGGCACGTCGCCGTCGGCACGCGTGGTCTGCACGGCGCACCACTCCTGGGTGTTGCCCATCCATACACCCATCTGCCGGTAGAAGGGCCGGAGCGGATAGCGATCGGTCTTGAGCGTGCGGTACTTGGGCATCACCACGAGCACGTCGTGCCCAAGCGCCCTGAGCGCCTTGGGAAGCGCGCCGACAACGTCGCCCAGGCCGCCGGCCTTGGCGAAGGGGACGCACTCCGAGGCCACCATCGCAACACGAAGTCGTTGAGTCATCCAGCCTCCGTCGGTAGGTGAAGTTCGCCGGGTCGAGCTACTGGAGTTCGCGCACGAGCTCGCGCGCCGCAGTCGCACTCACGTCACCAAACACAGCGCCCAGCAAGGAGGCGTCGGTCTCGGCAGCGATCAGCCCACCGGGCTGCGCGGCCACCAACCGGGCCAGCGCGGCCTCAGCCGCGGCTGCGTCGGGGTACTGAACGGCGATCAAGTAGGCGGGCCGCCCCTCCAGTGTGTACTGTGCCAGCGCGCCGGAGCTTTCGGCGTCCAGCCCGAGGACGTTTTCGCCCCCAAGCCAGACGGCGTCCTGTATCGAGATCTCGCGCCGGAAGAAGATCAGGCTACCGGGGACCTGCCCCTCCGCAGGCAGCCGGCTCACAAGATCCGGGCGCGCGCCGCCGCGGGGCAGGGCATCGGCGACGCGACGCGCAAACGCCACGATCTGGTCATCGGCCACCGGCTCGCGCGCTCGCACCTGAACATAGTAACGGTCCTGCCAGAAGGCCAGCCGGCGGCCCGGATCGGCGTCGCGATCGTTGCCGATGTCCACGGCGGCCGCGGCATCCGGCGCTGCACCCGCTGCATTGCGGGTAAAGAGCCCGTAGGCATCATCCGTCGTCGCGAGCTGCCACACCTCGATGCGCAGGTTGACGCCCGCAGCGTCGTCATAGGTGCCCACCGCCACGCGCTGGAAGTTGTAGGCGAAGAACGCCTCGGCCTGCCCATTGACGAGCTCGAAAAGGGTTGTGTCGTCATAGGTGGCGACGTCCGCCGCGGGGGTCCAGCCGGGCACCGCGTCGGCGCCGGGCAACAGGGCCTCGATCGACGACGGCGCAGGTGCAGCTGTGGCACAGCCGCCGAGGACTAGCGCCACCCACACCACCAGCAGGGCCAGCCGCCACACCCTCACAGCGATAGCTCCACGAGGTCGATCTCGTCCAGGTGCGACGTTCCGAGGCCTATGGCCCGCGAGCTCGCGAGCCAGGGCTCCGCCATGCCCCGCAGCGCGGCAGCGTTCCCGCCGTCGGCCTCGAGCAACGAGGCGAGGAGTTCGAGCGCCACTGCGTCCGCGGCCACCGGATCGAAACTCATCAGGATAGCGTCACCGGTGTAGTCCGACTCCCAATAAGGCCAGCTGTTGCCGTAGCGCAGGCAGGCCGTCAGAGCGTCCCCGATCACCAGCCGCGTGCGGTCCTTGATCGGCGGGAGCGCATTGAGCTGCGCCATGCCCGCCTCCATCCGCGCGCCGTAGTGGTACGCTTCGGGATTGGGGATGGTGCCGTAATGGTTCTTGAGCGCAAACGTCAGCCCGGCGATCATGTGCGACTTGAGCACCGGCATATTGATGAGCGCGTGGCAGCCGAGAAGGCAGTTACTCAGCTTGGTCGGGTAGTCCGCGACCTCGAATCCGGCCGAATAGTCAGCGTCGGTGCCGAAGCAACGCACGCCTGGACCATCGCGATTCACGGCGAACCCGGCCTCGACCAGCTCACTCGTGTAGTAGTCGAAGATCAGGATGTGCTCGGGGAGTACACCCGCATCCTGAAGCGCACCGGTGACCGCCGTCACGAGCGGCACGTGGGTCCAGATGATGCTGTTGCGGAAGGCATTGACCTTGATGGCGACGCGTTCGTCCGGACTGAAGAGCGAGGCCCAGGCCGCGCGCGCGTCGTCCATGCCGGTGAGCGCCGTGATCGAGCTCGCGAGCATCTCGCCGAGGGCCTCAGGCGCCAGCGCGCCGTCACGCCAGGCCCCATCGTGATGGGCATGGACCACGCGGCTCACGCCGTCGGGGTAACGTTGTATCAGATCCGGGCGCCGCACCTCGATGTCGGGCAGAGGCGTGAACGTCGCCGTGGGTACCGCCGTGGGTCGCGGCGTGGGGGTCGCGTCCTCGACCGGCGCGGCCGTAGTCGGCCCGGATGTGAGGACCGGCGTAGCGGTCGCGCTAGGGATCTGGGGAGTGCCGGTGCTACACCCGGTCACCAGCCCGGCTGCGGCAAGGGCGAGGAAATCACGTCGCGAGAGCTGCGCGCGGCGTCGGCTGCGCCCGTCGTGGCGGCGCGGGGGAATCGCGTCTCGGCTCGAGTTCACTGGCATTGGGGTACCTCCATCAACTCAGTTCTACGATGAAGCTTTTTCCCCGCCCTCCGACACAAACATCTGCAGCGGGCCATCCCAGAACTCCCTCCGAATCTCCTGGAACTGCCCGTGGCTGTACTCACCGATCACGCGTCGCCAGAAGCGTTGAGCCGGCACGTTTTCGACCACCTGCCCAACATGCCACGATCCGGGAAAGGCATCGAACAGCCGGCAGGCTACCGCCCGCCCGATGCCGGCACGCCGGTACTTGCGCATCACGAAGAACTCGGCCATGCCGTGTACCAGCGTTCCGTCGCTGTCGGCGTAGTCACGCACGAGGGCGAACCCCGCCCACCGGCCATCCACGCGGATCAGGAACGGATACCGCGTAGACTCGACCCAATACTGATCCAGATACCCATACCCGTACAGGCCGCCGGCATCGACATCTGCACCCTCATACTCGCTAAAGTCATAGAGGTAGAGCTCCATGAGGCGCTGCAGGACCACCTTGTCCTCCAGGCGCGCAGGCCTCAGCTCCACGTGCCGGTCACCGACCGTGAACCGCATAACCACCGTTGGCCGGGGAACGTGCTGGTCCGATGACATGTCGTTAGGCGTCGGGGTCATATGGGAAGGCTCCTCGCTAGGTCACACATTGAGCTCCTCGACCCGCAGGCCGTCCAAGTCCACCCGCCCCAGCCCCATCTGGGCCGCGGCACGGATGAAGGGCACGTCGTCTGCACCCAGGTCGAAGAATCCGGCAGCCCGGGCGTCGGCAGCCACGAAGTCGTGGCTGGCGATGACCGTGTCGGCCTGTCGCACATCGTTCAGGCTGCCCCCTGTCGGGCCGTGATCCATCAGGATCCGCACGGCGTCGACTACGGTGAGCGTGGGCCGGATCACGCTGGCGAGGTCGGCCACCCGCTGACCCAGATTACTATGGATCTGGTTGGCGCGCGCGACGGTGCCCAACAGGTTCTTGAGGCCCAGGCTGAGGCGGGCCAGCGAATGGTGCTTGGCGATAGGGACGTTGATCAACACCGGCGTGGTCATCACGTCCGCGTAGATAGACCACTTCTCGATATCGCGACCCCCCGGGATCGCGACATCGAGATACTTGGCCCGATTCATCAACACCATCTCGCCACCCGCGGCCTTCACGGCCGCAGCGATCCCGCTGATCTCGTAGGCCGACTCCGGCGTTCCCCCGAACGGCATGTCCATCACACTAACGCGGCGGGCGCCCGCGCCCAGGCAGAGCCGCACGAGCGTCGCGACCACGGTCGGGTTGGTGGTGGCCGCGTACTCGGGCGGATTGTAGTCAACACAGATATTGGGCTTGATCACGACGGTGTCGCCGGGCTTGACGAAACGCTCGATGCCCCCGAGGGCGGCCAAGGCGCGCTCGGTGATCACCGCGGGGTCGGGCCCGTGCACGACGGTCAGGTAGGCCTGATCCCCGGTGGGATCGGGGGCCGCCCGACGCGCGCTGGCATCAGGGGGCTGCCCACCGCCCGCACAGCCCGGCCCCAGCACAGCCATACCCGCAGTGAGGGTAGCGGCCCATCTGAGGAACCGCCTCCGGGTCCAAACGCCTTTTGGGTGCTCGCCGCTCTGTCTCATCTTAGGCCCCCAGCCCAATATCCAGGAGCTCAATCGCCGCGGGGTCAGCCACGCCCAACCCCACACCGGCGGCGTGGGCCAACCAGGCGCCGGTCTGCGCGCGCGCAAAGGACGCGTCGCCGCCCGCCTCGCCGATTGCGGACGCCAGCATCTCCAACCCCACTACCTCGTGCGCCAAGGGATCGCGACTCACCACCAGGCTGTCGCCCTCGACCGCCCGGTGCCACCCCGAGGTGCAGATCGATAGCGCATCGCCGATGACCAGCCGGGTCCGCTCCGCGATCGACGGAAGCGCGTTGAGCTCGCCCAACGCCTCCACGATCCGCGGTGCGTGAAACCGCCCGGGCTGATCGAGCGTCCCATAATGGTTCTTGAGCGCAAAGCTCATCCCGCTGATGCCGTGAGCCTTGAGCAGCGGGAGATTGATCAGCGCGTCGCACGCCTCCAGGATGGCGCTCAGCCCGATCTCGGTGCCCAGAAGCGTGTGCGGTCGCCGGTAATCTCCGTCGGTGCCGTAGCAGCGCACGCCCTGCCCGTCGCGGTTCACCGGAAAGCCGGCGTCCTCCAGCTCGCGGGTCGAGCGATCGTAGATCACGATCTGCTCGGGTACGACACCGGCCGCCTGCAGCCGGTCGGCCACGGCGAGCGCCAGCGCGGCGTGGGTCCAATAGGAGCTGCCGCTGATCGCGTTCACCTTGATCGCGACCCGCTCCCCGGGCGCGAAGAGCGCCGCCCAGGCCGCGGCGGGCTCGGAGCGCCCCATCAACCGTGCCACAGCGGCGTCCACCATCTCTCGAAGCGCCACGGGGTCGAGCGCGTCACCCTGCCAGACGCCCGGGTGCCGTACCCGCACAACGCCGCCCCGCGAGGGCAGCGGCGCAACCGTCTCCGTCGGCAGCACAACCGGTGTCGGCGATGCGGGCGGCACCGTCGCGGCCCGCGTTGGCGAGGCCACCGGCTCCGTCGCTGTAGGCGTCGCCGTCGGCGCGGCTGTAGGAGCCTCGGTCTGCACGGCACCCGACTGCGGGGCCAGCTCGGTTGGAGCGGCCACCTCAGGTACACATCCGGCCAGAGCGCCGGCAGCAGCCAACTTCAGGAAAGCACGTCGAGACCAACGGTATGCCATAGTATCTCCCATAGGCCGGCGTCACCGGCCACGGGCCACCCGGTGCAGCAAGCGCCGCGTCAGCTGGGTGGCCCTACCCGTCACGACAAAGGTGCGTTCAGATCTTCGCCGCGGTGGACTTGGACATCTCCCGGACCTCGTCGGCCGTGACCTCGCGCCCGAGTTGCTCGGAGCGATAGATGGCTTCGGAGATCAGCATGGTATTGAGCGCGACCTCGGCGGTGGGCAGCAATGGGATGCGACCCTGAAGCGCCGCGATCCAGTGGTGCTGGGGGCTATCGTAGACATCGCCCATCTCGTGCACGTTGTGGAGCCGGTATTCGAACTGGCCCAGATCAGCCGTGGCACTTAGCGAAAGGTCGCCCACGTTATGGAAGAAACCAAAGGGCTCAAGGCGAATGCCACCCTCCGAACCGACGACGTAAGATCCGGAGAAATTGTCCAGATGGATCGCCCAGGCCTCGATGATATCCAGGGCCACGTTGTTGGCCAGGCGCACGAACCCCATCCCCAGTTCCTCGACGTTGTAGCCACTGATCTCGAGCCTGCGCGGATCGATGGCGGTCTCCTGATACGTCTTGCCCGAGACACGTAAGACCTCGGGGTTACCCAGCAGATAGAGCATATTGGCGATGTGATAGACGCCCATGTCGTAGAAGGCGCCGCCCGCGGAGATATCCTTGCGGACGAAGCTGGGCGTACCATAGCCATCCACGTAGGGGCGTCCGCGACGGCGGAACCCCGTGGAGCGCGCATGGTAGACCCGGCCTAGCAGACCGCGGTCGATGAGGTATCTGGCGGCCTTGGTCTCACGGCTGAAGAGCGTGCTCAACTGAATAGAGAGAAACTTACCGGTCTCCTGCGCGGTCCTGAGCATCGTCTCGGCGTCGACATACGTGCCCGCCATCGGCTTCTCGCAGTAGACGTGTTTGCCGGCCTCCAGCGCCGCGACGGTTGCAGGCATGTGGTAGTTGTTGTGGAGACAGACGTCCACCGCCTGGATGTCGTCACGCTTGAGCATCTCGCGGAAGCTGGTATAGACATTGGGAATAGCGAACTCCTCCGCAACGCGCTGGCCTTCGGCCTCGTCGATGTCGGCGAGCGCCACGATCTCAGCACCGGGGACTTCCTTGTAGCGGCGAAGATGGCTCTTGCCTATCTGGCCCACGCCAATCATTCCAATGCGGATTTTCTCACCCATGAGCGAACTCCTTACAGTCTGTAGTAGATTTCAGTCGGGTGTTCGAATTGTAGCATCGAACGACCGGGTACGCCATATACAGCGAGGTCGCCCGCGCCGAACAAGTCGCGGCGACGGGCCTGAAGGATGAAACAGGGCCGGGCACGGCGAGCCAGCATTGCGCCTCGACCGTGCCCGGCACGAAGCCCAGTCTATCCGAAGGCGCTCTTGAGCAAGCTGAACGCACGCTTCGAGAGGGCCCGGGTGATCACCGTGACCTCCAGAAGCAGAATGACAGCAACGAAGACCGAGACCAGGACACGCACATGATCCTCCGCGATGATGGGAATCAGCGGGGGCAAAGGCACGCCCTGTTCTCCGGTGATGCGGAACATCGGTACGAAGAGGGTGGATGCGGACGAGCCGATCACGGCGCCGGCGATCGATCCAAAGGCGGTGAGGAAGGCGTACTCCATCACTACCTGCCCGGCGATCTGGCTCTGCAGCAATCCAACCGCCCGCAGAATCGTGAACCGATGCAAGCGGTCGCGCAGCGAGGCGTAGGTATAGATCAGCAGCCCCATCACTGCCATAGCCACGGCGGCCAGAAAGCCCACTGAGAGCGTCCCGAAGACGCCCACGCGCTCGAATTTGCCCTGCTCGGTTCGCACGAGGTCGACGGAGTCACCCTCTCTGCCGGTCATTACCCTCAGGTCGGTCGGAATCCGCTTGAGGACCTCTTTGGTGTCGGCACCGGGATCCATCCGCAGCCACATCCCGTGGGGCACGGTCATGCCGACGTAGAAGTTCAGGTGCTCCAGATTCCCGATGAACGTCACCTTATCATCTTCATACACGGTCGGGAAGTACTTGTATGTTCCGACCACCCTAAAGGTATCGACCACCTGGAATTCGTAGTTGACGCTGACGCGTAACGAGATCTCGTCGCCGATGTTGATCCGGTTCTCTTCGAGTATCTCCTCTGAGACGAGAATCGCATCGGAGGAAAGCGCCAGCTGGTTCATCAGACCGCCGAGCGACTCGTTGGCGAAGTCACTGCGGAACCAGGCGACACGAGGTAGGTCGAGGCGATCAACAGCCAAGAACCGCCCCCTGACGTCGCCACTGTTCATCAGCCTGACGGTCATCTGGTAGTCGCCGACCCGCGTCGCCTCCGCCACACCCTCGACATCCTTGAAGTCGGCGGGCTGCGGGATCCACTCGCCGCTCACAACAGTCACAGGCTGTGCTCCCTCCTGGACGGGAGGAAAGACGGCAAACGCGAGGTCGGTGCCCACGCGATAGTAGATGCGATCGATCAGCCACTGGTCGAGGCTGGCCGCCATCGACAGCGTATAGACGCCGAGGCCGAGCGAGACGATGACGAGCAACAGTGGATTGATGTAGGAGTGACTGCTGCGCGATAGCTGCCGCAACGCCAGATGGGGCGTGGACCAGGGAAGCACATTGGCAACGAAGTCCAGCGCCCGCATGACCCACGGGAAGATGCGCAGTGTCAACAGCGCCGCAGTAAGGATGAAGAGCGCCGGCACCAGGATCAGCAAGGGATCCTGGTAGATATCCGCCGGAGACGTCTCAACCAGCACCGACAGCGAGCCGCGCCGTATGAGTTGACGATAGGCATAGTACGTTGGAATGACCAGCAGGATATCGAGGTACGCCCGGTACCAGAACGGCGCACGCGAGGGCCGCGCCAGGTCGCGGTCCACCTCGACAGCGCTCATCCGCGTGGCACGGGCTGCCGGGATGAGACGTGCCACCAGTGCCACCACCAACGCCAGGAGAGTCGTGGGCACGTTCAGCCCTCGCAGCGCTACCGGCAGGGGATCGCGAGCTGTAAAGGTCAGGAAGCTGGCCGTGTTCCCCATCACGCGTGCCAGGACCATGCCCAGGGCAATGCCAAGCGGATACCCGATGACAAAGAGGATGAACTCCTCGGCCACGGTGAGCGTGAGGATGCTATTGGGACGCATGCCGCGGCCCACCAGCATCGCAGTCTCGCGCTGTTGCCATTGGGCTATGATTGCCGACGACAGGGTCAGGAAGTAGAGCAGGAAACCAAAGGCCGGCAGGTTGAACGCCAGGAGCAGGACGGTCAACGTATCACCGCGCGTCACAAAGGAGTGGAGCGGATCGAGCGGCGGGGTGTTGATCTTCGCGCCGGGGAGGTACCTGTTGATGATGACTTCGGCGCGCCGAAAGCCCTCCAGGTAGGCCTGGCCCAGCTCCGGATAGACACGATCGTCGTTCAGAATGATGTGCCAGGCCAGATACCAGGTCCGCGCCGGGACGAGCGGCTGGATGCGATTGATGTAGTCCT
>Ga0123332_1000051_pt1 | contig 99657 bp, 71 predicted proteins | sample BioC12SIPDNA_4_FD_89958 | JGI IMG/M metagenome (GOLD analysis project Ga0123332, IMG submission 89958) | Anaerobic biogas reactor microbial communites from Washington, USA - Biogas_R2_A C12 SIP DNA | ecosystem: Engineered > Bioreactor > Anaerobic > Unclassified | place: Washington, USA... | reverse complement strand
TCCAGGATCTATCCTGAAAAACAAGAATCCTTGCCGTATCAAGGCATTTTTTGCAATATCACTTCTTCCCGCTGTTCGGTATGGTTAACGGCGTAGTGTGCCACTGTCTACTTGTTGACAGTGTCTGAACGAGGACAAAGCGATCACACTGCTAACAAGTAATCAGTGGCACACAAGATCGACTTTTTTGGCACAGGAAGCAGTGCCGAGTGACGATAGAGTGTCCACCCCATCACGCCGTGCATGACCATTGCGGTTTCAAATCGGCTTCCCCTCCCCGTTCACCCCCTCGCCAGAGAGGTTTCTGCAACGCCCCGCTGCTGACAGATACCCGCTCACACGCACGCCCGCAGACGTAAAGACCCTCAGCACACACAACTTCCACGCATCCGCCCAGCCCGACCCTTTTCCCAATATACCGCCAACGCGGCGCAAAACCCCATCGCGCCCGACACCCGTCTCCAACCTCTCCGCTCACTCATCCGGGGGTGTTCAAGAAACCTCTTGACTTTTTCCGTCTACTTGATAATTCTGTGTATGCATGTATAGAATCATGCCAATCCCCGCCCTTTCGAGCTCACGAAATCATCACCCCCCAAGTTAGCCAAAAGTACCTGAAAACATCGCGCAACAATGCAAACAACGCAACGAGCGCATCGGCCACCGTATTGACCACGCCCACGCGAACGCCCCCGCCGACCCAGATATTGGCAAAACTGCCCAACCGTTGACCAAACCAATCCCGCAAGATCAGTGTCGATAGCGTCGATTAGTGTTCCCTCTATTCCTCTCCTTCCACCCCTGCACCGGCCAGATTTTCGCCGTAATTTCCCACCACCTCACCCCCGGCCGCCCCATCCGTCGGCCCAACTCGATTCACCACAAGCACTTAGACCAAAAGCCATCGAATGCCCATGCCCCCATTCTGTATGGTAGTCGAATTGATTCTGCGCAACCGACGACGCCGTAAACCATGATGCAACAACATGTTAACTAGCCCTGTTCGATGGAGCAATCGACCGATAAGTGCACCAATCACCAACCGAGCCCGCAACCATTTCACAACAAGAAATTAGCAGGTTGCCCACACGCTCCGACCTCGATCTTTGACAACTGAAGCAACCCCACTGTCGGAACCCGCTTGAACCGCGACGCGATCGTGCTGTCATCACGTTGCGACTTCGCCCGGCACCCGTATCACGTGGAGTCGATACGTTGGCACGTCACGTCTGAAAGGCCTTCCGGCATCCAGGTCGGTCCCACGACATGGAACGCGAGCAAAGGGACCCGTTTGCGGTGGATCGAGGCGGCAACTTCGGCCCGGAGTCGGGCGGACCGGGCGTCGAGTCGGGCCATAATTGCGTCGCGGTCGAATTGTTCCTCGGGCATGTCGGCCCGGGCGATCACGAGGAGCCGGGAGGCGTTCGGGGCCGGCACGACGGACAGCACGTGCAGGCTCTGCAGGGCCTCGTCGCGGCACTCGCCCGAGAGGACCATATCGAGGGTTTCGGCCACCTGCCGGCAAAGTTGCTTGGCCTTGCGGCCTTCTTTCGCGTCGCCGGAGGTGAAGGGGTCGACGGGCACACCGTCGTCAAACAAGGGCGCAGCGTGCGAAGTACGCCGCCGCGGGGAGCGTTTTCTTGATTTCATCAGGATTTCCAAGGAAAGGAGTGCAGCCGCGCACCGACGGCGCCGGCCTGCAAGGTCAAGTCGTGAAGAAGGTGACGAACCCGCGGCCGCAGTTGGACGCTACATGGCGGAACCGCGGCCGAGGAATGCGGCAGGGAAGAGGCGGCATGGCATTTCTCGGTCTCCTTGGAAGGGAGGCAGGGTGTGTGAGATCAGACGGTGATCCGGCGTCTGGAGGAGGGACACGGGAGGTGGAGATTGGGTTCGGGGCGGTACGGTGGATGTCGTGTGGAGTTATCGGGCGTCAATCGCCGAGATTGTCCTTTGCATCAACGCCTTGCCCTGAGTGTTTGCCGTTCAGACAGTCCAGAAGTCGTGTGTGTCCCCATTCAGAGAGCCGCCAGGCATATTCGGCTGGATTCTTTCAGTCTCCAGAGCGCAGCCAGAAGGCGGCTTCGTTGCGCTAATCGCTCTGCGACTGTCTGCACAACTTCGTGCTTGTCGTTCTCACTCTGGGCGCTCATGACGTTCGCGAATGGTTGCTGTCTGTTGTGGAAATGGGGGAGATCGCCTATTTCTGTTCCGGATCGCCGGACAGTACTTCGCAATCGGGCAGGGCCTCGGCCAGCTTCTTCGCACCTTCCTCGGTCACTTTCGTGCGCGTGACGTGGAGCGTCTTCAGCTTCTTGAACTTCAACAGAGACGGGATAGCAGCATCGCCGACCGTGGTGCGGCCCAGGTGGAGAAACGTCAGGTTGGCGAGGGGCTCCAGCTTGGGAACTCCTGCGTCGGTGACCTTGGTCTGATCGAGGTTGAGCCACTCGAGCGACGGGATTTGGGCGACGGCGTCGAGGGCGGCATCGGTGGTGCCGGTCGTGTAGAGGTTCAGTTTCTTGAGCTTCTTGCAGGCGGCCAGGGCGGTCACTCCGGCGTCGGCGACGCCCGTCTCGCTGACGTCGAGGTCTTCCAGATTCGGGCAGGCGGCCAGTTTCTCCAAGGCCGCGTCGCCGATCTTCGTCTTCGAGAGGCGGAGGCGTTTGAGCGATTCCAGGCCGGCCAGATGGGCGGCTCCGGCGTCGGTGACGGCCGTGTCGCCCACGTAGAGTCCTTCCAGTCCTTTCATGGCAGCCAGGTGCTTGAGGCCCTCGTCGGTGACCTTAGTGCCGTCGATCTTGAGCGTTGCCAGTCGCGGCAATTCGGAGAGGACCTTCAGGCTGGCGTCGCCGATTGGGCTACCACCGAGACGCACCTCCTTGAGATATTCCTGGCCGGCAAGACGCTGCATGTCGTCGTCGGTGATCGCTGCCTTGCTGAAGTCGAGAAGGACGAGGTGGCCTTCCGCGTCGGTCTTGACATCGGCACCCGACTTCTCGGCCCAGGCGGCGACGTCGTCCACGGTGACGGGGGCCGCAACCTCCGTCGCCGGTTCGGGCGTTTCGGCCGCCGGTGGCGGAGTCTCAACCGCCGGTGGCGGCGTCTCCACGCCTGCTGGAGGCTGCGGCGTGGGGGCCGGCTGGCAGCCGATCGAGAGGAGGGCTAGGAAGAGACCACCGATGGCGTGGAAACGGGTCATCGAGCGATACCTCAAGGTTTGCGGGGACAAAGTCACGTCGAACGCCGAGTCGCTTCCACCGTGCCCCTCCCCTGCGTTTCGCCGGGGAGGGGGGCTTTCGTTCGACCGGGAGTGGGGGGAATTGCTATTGAGCGTTCCACTCCTCGATCTTCTTCTCCCACTCTTCCCGGTTGAACTTCTTATCCGGCTCGAAGTCCTGGTTCTTGAGGAGTTCGTCCATGGTGGGGCGGGGGGTGTCGAATCCCGTTTCAGGAATATCGAACCCGGCGGTCCAGAGGATGCCGTTGACGACGCACTTGCGGAAGCTGTCGCAGGCCCAGTTCCAGTGCCAGTGGCCGCCGGTGAAGCCGAAGCCCCGGCCGCCGCCCGGTCGCTCGTAGGCCCAGGCCAAATGCTCGGGCATGCCCTTGCGGGAACGGACGGTCGGGTTGTTGCTGTGCTCTCCGTCGGGCCGCTCGCGAGTGCTGTCGGGCGGAATGGCGGTGAGAATCGGGGTCACGCCCTTCATGTCGGGCTGGAACCGCATGTGGTAGTACCACTCATCGTCGATGGTAAAGGGCTTGAGGCCATTGGCGACCTGGTGCCGCGGAAACTCCTTGAACTCGGCCTTAAAGTGCGGGTTGACCGACCAGTCGGTCTCGAAGTAGCCGCCGGTCCAGCCGAGCATGGCGTTGCCCGGCTCACCCTTGGGAATCTCGACGCCGTAGTGGAGACAGGCGATGCCGACGCCCTTCTTGGCGAGGGCGTTCAGTTCTTCGAGGTGGGGCATGGCGACGTGCCGGGCGCCGCCGTCGCAGAACATCACGACCGAGTCGGCGTTATCCAAGGCCGTCGGATCCTTGGGCCAGCCGTTCTGGTAGACGGTGGCGTAGGCGCCGGGGATGTTTTCGTTGATCAGCTTGGCCAGCAGGAGGCAGCCGGCATTGTGTTCGTGGCCGCCGTAGCCGTGGCTTTTGGGACCGGCGATGAGAACGATCTTCTTTGTGTCTTCCATGGGGAGCCGTTTGAGGCGAACGTCTTTGACCTGCACTTTCATCGTTTCGCCGCGAGGGATACGGTGGATCTGGAAGGCGAGGATGCCGCTGCGGCGGCGTTTTTCGACGTCCTCGTCGGTGGCTTCGATCATCTTGTGGCCGTTGATCACGTGGGTGACCGTAAAGCCCTTGAAGGTCACCTCGTAGTCGTTCCAGCCGTCCATGTTGATGTACTTCTGCAGTTCGGCCTCGTCGCCGAACTGTTCGACCACCTTGGGCTTGTGATCGGAGCCGATGACGACCTTCTGGCCGCGGAGGGCGAGGATGTCCCTGAACTGCTCGCCGTAGAGGATGCCGGTGTACTTCTCGTTGGAGGCGAAGTCGCCCTGGTAGCCGCCGACGGACCACTTCTTGGCCGCGTCGAAGCTGCGGTACTGGACGCCCGAGTTGCCGCCGATCAGGCGGTACTTGAATCGGAGGACGAAGTCGTCGAGTTCGCCCTCTCGCCAGATGCAGAACTCGTTGTACTCGAGGGGTTGGTCGGGATCGGTGGTGCCGGTGATGGCCCCGTCTTCGACGGACCACCATTTGGGATTGCCGTCCCAGCCGTCGAGGTTCTCGCCGTTGAAGATCGGTTTGAAGCCTTCCTCATCGGCCGCCATGGCCGGGGCCGCCAGCAGTACGGCAGCCAGTGCCGCCAACGACAGGACTTGAAAACGCCGTTTCATGTTCCGCTCCTTGATAGATCGTGGGTGCTGAATGTCGTGTGGGGAGCCCGGTATGGGCAAGCCCCAATTCTACCGGACGGCAGAGCGGGACGCAAAGAGGGCGGTGGAAAGCGGAAAGTGGAGAGCGGAAAGCGGTTAGGGAGCGGGATCAGGCGGTTCCGGCAGCCGGCTCTCCTTGATATCGGGCGTTGGCTGCCGGCTCCCATGCACGGCTTGCCACAGGCCTATCAGCGGAAGCGACACAACCAAACTTAGCACGCCGCCAACCAGTCCGAAATTGATCGGTGCGATCAACAGGTCAAGCAGGTGGTTGGCTGGAGCATTCGCAAAGATGGCCGGCAGCACTTCGTACACGAACAGCACACCTCCGATCAACAACGCCTGGACTGACGCCCCAAGGATGACTGCCAGGCCGCGGCATTCCCCACCGGTGCGATTCAGAGTCAGAAACGTGACGGTTGGTCCACATGCCACAGACAGGAGCAGAAGGCATGCGGAACCCAGCCAGGCAACGAGGCCGCAGCCAAGTGCAACACCCGTCATTACGATGAACCCTTGGCGGAGACGGAATTGCAGCGGAAGGACCGGAGCAGGAGAATCGCCGATGGAATTGGCAGACCTTGGCATTGGGCCAGCGACTACAATGAAACGAAGAGGTGTCGTGAACGCCTTGCTAAGGTAGAGCCTACCCACATTACCCCAGGAGGTCAAGCCACGCCAGTGCGTCTGAAGAAGACAATTCCCCTGTCGTCCATTCCTTTGTCAATAGCTCTTCGACAAGGGAATGGACAACAAGGGAATTCCTTAGGCAGCGGAATCCGGTGGGCCGCCGCTCCCCGGATCGGCCTTTAGGGCGTCTCTGCCGTTGGTACGTTTCACGATGATTCGGAACTCGAACGCGTTGGCCCGCTTTGGCACCACCCTACATGTGCCGGTCACCCGGCTTTCTTCAGAGCAGCCTGGGGCGTCATGTTGTAGTCGAGGGTGAAGGTGTGGCCGTCGCTGTCCATGGTTTCGTTCAAGAGGGGCGAGTAGGCGCGGATCTCGATCTTGTTCTCGTCGGGCACGAAACGCATGATGCGGAGCCAGCCGTTGCCGCCGTTGGGAAGGCCCTGGTAGTCGACGAGGGTTTCGTGGACGGGCAGGCCGGCGTCGTTGGTGCTCACCTGGCGTCCGACGCCGAGCACGTGGCCGCTGGTGACGAGGAACACGTTGGGCGAGCGGCGGACGAACTTCTCCCAGATGCCGTCGCCCGAGTTGCCGAGTGTTCCGCCGGTCTGGGAGTCGCGTCCCGCGGGGCGCATGTAGCAGTGGGTGGCCGCGAGGACGCGGTGGTCGGGATGGGCGGCGGCGACGCCGGTGGCCCAGGTGAGGACTTCGTCGCGCGGGGCGTATTCGAGGCTGATGACGAGGAACTTCATCCCGCCGGCCTCGAAGGTGCAGAAGTTGTTGTCGTTGGTTTTCCCCCAGTGGCCGCCGTACCAGGGGCAATCGGCAAAACGCTGGGGGCCGAAGTACTTGTTATAGAACTTCGTTTCGCGAGAGTAGACTTTGTCCTTGTACTCGAGGTCGTGATTGCCGGGCAGCACGCTGTAGGGAACGACGCCGTCGAGCAGGCGGTGGGCACGATCGGCCACCTGCCACTGCTCCTCGGACTGGTTGTGATGCTGGACGATGTCGCCCAGGTGCATGACGAACTTGATGTTCTCCTTTTCCACGTTGTCGCGAATCCACTGCGTCTGCGCCAGGTAGGTGTCGGGAAATTTCTCGGCGTAGTTCTGGGTGTCGGGAAGGACGACGACGGAGAAGGGCTCGGCGGCTGGGAGGAAACCGGCAACGAACAGAAGTACTGAGGCAAGCAGGAGGGTCTTGTGTGTTTTCATGGGGAGCGGGTCTCGGCGGGGGTAGAGGGGATCGTTGGATTGGCAATTTCAATTCTAACGTGTCGGCAACAGCGATGCCACGCACGGGCCACGAGGCTTTGTGTTTCGGATCTCAACTACAAGGCCCTCCACGCTTCCGGGCGAAATGCCTTCTTTCCGCGGGCGAGGGCCGCATCGAGGGTATCGAGGAGCCGCGGTTTGTCGCGGGAGAGGGTGCCGGCCAGGGGCACGTAGTTCGAGGCGTGGTTGGTTCGGAAGACACAGCGAGTGAGGCCTTCGGTACCGGCGATCACCCGCCGCAGTTCGCCGAGCAGGGCTTCCGGTTCGGGGAGGTGGAACTCGCCCGCCTGCCACTGGCGGTGGAGCGGCGTGCCGGGGACGAGCATCAGGGTGAGCATCGAGAGATACTGAGGGTCCATGGCATTGACCGCTTCGGCCGTGCCGTCGGCGTGCCGGTCGGAGAGTTCGGTTCCTCCGAGGCCGAGGAGGGCGATCACGGAGACACGCATGCCGGCCCGCTTCGCCCGGTTGACCGCGGCGATCATGTCGGCGGCAGTGGCTCCCTTGTCGACCCGTCGAAGCACCTCGTCGCACCCGCTTTCCAGGCCGAGATAGATCAGTTCGAGGCCCTTTTCGCGAAGCACTGCCAGGTCGCTTTCCGACTTGGCGAGGATGTCGCGGGCGTTGGCATAGATGCTGATGCGGCGGAGCAGCGGGAAGGCGGCGTTCAGGGCGTCGAGGACCGTGGAGAGCCGTTCCATGTCGAGAACCAGGGCGTTTCCGTCGCAAAGGAAGACCCGCCGCACGTCGGGAATCCGCCGCGAGGCCAGGGCGATGTCTTCCAGCACCTCGTCGACAGGGCGCACCTGGAAAGGCTTGTCGGCGTAGGTTCCACAGAAGGTGCAGCGGTTGTGGGAACAACCGTAGGTGATCTGGAGCAGATAGCTTTCGGCCTCGCTGGGCGGCCGGATGACGGTTCCGTGGTAGCGCATGGTGACATTATTCCTGCTGCCGGGCGGATGGACAAGCGGAACCGTTCCAACGAAAATGGCGGGCGTCCGAACGTGTCGCCGGCAGAAAGGCAGCACCGCTGGGCGGCGTGTGCAGGAAGACAGTCTGTAGAGGTTCGCTTGACCCAAGGGGGACGTCATGAATAAGTGGACAATCGTTTCGGTGCTGATTACTTCTCTGGTGGGTATCACGGCTGTGGCCGGGGAACCTGCGAAACCGACGGAAGACAGCGGGGCGCCGCCCCAAGCCATTGAGAAGTGGCGCGAGATGCGGTTCGGGCTGTTCGTTCACTGGGGGCCGGTGTCGCTGACCGGGCGGGAAATCGGCTGGTCGCGGGGCGGAGAGCGCCGCGGACATCGGACGGGACAGGGCACGGAGACTCCCGTCGAGATCTACGACAACCTCTACAAGGAGTTCAATCCGGTCAAGTTCGACGCCGACGAGTGGGTGGCCATCGCCAAGGAGGCCGGGATGCGGTACCTGGTGTTCACGACCAAGCACCACGACGGGTTCTGCAATTTCGACAGCAAGCTGACCGACTACAAGATCACCAGCCGGGAGTCGCCCTATGGGAAGGACATCGCGGTGCAGTTGGCCGACGCGTGCCACGCGGCGAACCTTCCACTGGGCTGGTACTATTCGCCGCCCGATTGGCACGATGCGAACTACCGCAACGGCGAGCGCCACGGGCAGTACATCAACTACATGCACGGCCAGATTGAGGAACTGCTGACCAACTACGGGAAGGTCGACATTCTGTGGTTCGACGGGCTCGGCGGGAAGGCGGAAGACTGGGATGCAGGCCGGCTATTGCCGGCAATCCGGCGGCTTCAGCCGGGCATCATCATCAACAACCGTTGCGGGCTGCCGGCCGATCACGACACGCCCGAGCAGCGTGTGGGCGGTTTCATGCGGGACCGCCCCTGGGAAACCTGCATGACGATCTGCCGCCAGTGGGCCTGGAAACCGGGCGACACGATGAAATCCCGCAAACAGTGCATTCAGACCCTGCTGCAGGTCGTCGGCGGGGACGGGAATCTGCTGTTCAATGTGGGGCCCATGCCCGACGGCCGCATCGAGGATCGGCAGGTGGAGCGGCTCAAGGAGATGGGCCAGTGGCTGGCTCGCTACGGCGACGGCGTCTACGGCACGCGGGGCGGACCCTTCAAGCCGGGCAAATGGGGTGCTTCGACGTGCAAGGAGAATCGCGTCTACCTGTACGTGATGAACTGGCCGAAAAAGGGCCCGCTCGAATTGCCGGCCGTGGAGAAGAAGATCACCTCGGCCAGGCTGCTCAGCGGCGGTACGCTGGATTTCCAGGAATCGGCAAGCGGGATTTCCGTCGACGTGCCCGCCGGCGATCGCGACGAGGTGGCCACGGTCATCGAGTTGAAGGTGGACGGCACGGCCTTCGACATTGCCCCGGTCGACGTGGCCTACCGCAGCGACTCGCTGGCCTACGGCAAGAAGACGACCGCATCAAACGTCTATCGGAAGATGAACTCGCAATACGGTCCGCAGAAGGCCTTGGACGACGACTCGCAGACACGCTGGGCGACCGACAGCGGCACAAGCGAGGCGTGGCTGGAGGTCGACCTGGGCCGGCCCCGGGAGGTAGTGCGGGTTTCGATCGACGAACCGGGCGAGTACCGTCGCATCCAGGAGTTCCAACTGCAGTATCTTGACGGGGAGAGTTGGAAGACGTTCTACGAGGGCAAGACCGTGGGGCCGGATTGGTCGACCCCGGTCGCGCCGGTGACCGCTCAGCGGTTCCGCTTAAACATCCTCAAAGCCACCGACGGGCCGACGATCTGGGAGTTTCAGTTGGGTGGCGCTGCGGAGTAGGTTTGCGGGTGATTCCTTTTGGTGGTCATTCCCGCGAAGGCGGGAATCCAGACGATGTGCCGAGTGCCTGGATTCCCGCCTTCGCGGGAATGACGGAAGGGAGGGCGGGAATGACGGACGATGCCGGGAATGAAGGACGGCTGAAGGAATGACGGACGACGCGGTTATCCCGGTCTGGACCCTGTTTTCACAAGTCACGCAAGGCTATTTGGCACCCTCTCACCATCATGGAGACCACATCCTTGATCCGCCCCTGCCGAGACGATGAATTCGAGACCGTCTACGAGATTGTCAACGACGCTGCCGAAGCGTATCGCAGCGCGATTCCGGCCGACCGCTGGAAAGAACCCTACATGCCTCGCGAGGAGTTGCGCCATGAGATGGACGCCGGCGTGGTATTCTGGGGCTATGAAGAGGACGGCCGGCTGTTGGGCGTGATGGGGGTTCAGGATCTGGGCGAGGTGACGCTCATTCGCCACGCCTACGTCCGCACAACCGAGCGCCGCAAGGGGCTCGGCGGCAAGTTGCTCCAGGTCCACCTCGAGAAGATTGGGACGCCCACCCTCATCGGCACGTGGGCCGACGCGACCTGGGCCGTTCGGTTCTACGAGAAATACGGTTTCCGGCTCGTAACCCCGGCGGAGAAGGACCGTCTTCTCCGCCGCTACTGGACGATCCCCGAGCGCCAGGTCGAGACGTCCGTCGTGCTGGGCGACACCCGATGGTTCGAATCGCCCCTCTGCCAGCAAGAAAAGTAGCAGGCACACTCCGTTGTGCCGTCCGCCCGTCGCGGGGGTGTCTCTCAACAGATCAACCGGCTGGGCAATGCCACAATCTTCTTCCCACACCTGTCGGGCGCGCCCGCCCGTTGGGCATGGAAACGTTGACACCGTTGGTCCATTGCTCAACCGGGAGGGTCCGTCCATGTTTGTCTCACTCCTTCGAAGGTGTGTCTTGGGCGGAACGAGCGTTGCCGCCCTGCTGTTGACCGGTTCGATTGCCATGGCTCAGCCGTCCGGCGGAGGCATCCAGTTGCCGACGACGGAAGAGTGGATCGGCGCGTGGGTACAAGGCGGATTGCAGGCGGCCGAGGCGCTCGGCGGCCTCCGCGACCGCCCGCTGGTCTCGGCCGTTCGGCGCCCCATGACAACCGTCCGCGGGCGGCTAGGCCGAGGGACCGCCACCTATGCGACCCCCAGCTATTCTGGAGCCACCTATCCGTCGAGCTACGCCAGCATCCCCAGCAACCCCTTGCCGACCAACAGCAGCCCGTCGGCGGCGTTGGTTTCCACCGGCGCGGCGTCGGTCTGGCCGAACGGCATTCACGTGGTCCACCCTGCGGGGAACCAGGTAGCGATCCGATTTGTCGTCGATGACAAACCCTACACGCTCCAGCCGGGCCAGCGACTGGAATTTGCCCCTGGTGCCGCTCGGGCGATCCAGTACGATCGTGGCGGACAGTTCGGCACGAGCATTTACGGACTCGGGTCGGCCGTTTTCACCTTCACCCCAACGGCCCGCGGCTGGGAACTCTTTCAGACGGCCCATGCGCAGCCGGTTCTCGCCAGTTCGCGTTCTGCACTGCAACTCCCCCCGCCCATTCCGTGGCCGGGCGGTTGAACGCGTGCAGGAAACTGGATGGACCGGCGTCTCCTGCCTGGGTAACCACACGGTTTTGTCTCTTCTAAACCGCATCGATTCGCAGAGCACTTCCCTCAACCGGGCGGTACTGGCGAATAAGGTAGGGTATAGAATAAGCAACAGGAGTTTTCTCGTCACCCGCTCTCGCGTTTGGGAGGCACGGCCATGGCGATTCCGGATCTGTTGACGGACGAGCAACGGATTGCGTACGGCTTCACGCTGGAAGACGAGAATACGGCCCGCCATGTCCGCTACGGGGTCTGGCGGTATCGCTGCAGCCAGTGCGACCTCTGGGTCCGCAAGGTCGAGCAGGTTGACGGCTGGCCCGTGTGTTTGAAGTGCCTGGCGCACCACGAGGAGTGGCAGGCGGAGCGTGCGGACACGCAGCACGCGAATACGTAATTGCTCTCGCTCAGTCGGAAGGCGCCTTCTTTCCAGGCAAATCGGATAGGCCGGTGCCGTCCCAGTAGCCGATCCGTTCGCCGGTGACCTTATCAACCGGCGTTTCAAATAGCTTCACAACCGGTGTTCCCACGGGCAGATCGAGCCCCTCAAGGGTCCAGATGCCCGGAGGGAGCTCGGCAAGTTCCGCCAGTTTTGAGGCCTTCAACGTCCATTCCCAGAGAAGACGACCCGAATAGTACTCCTTGGTCGCCACACTCGTTGGGAGTACTCCGCCGCTGCTCCATTCCGAAAGCGCGACGCGGTAGATCTTTCCCAACCGGAACTCGGACTTCGCGACCCGGTAGTTCGGCATTTCGATCCAGAAATCGAGTTGCTGGTCGAACTTGTCGACAACGCGCACATGCCACGCATCTCGCCCGGCGATTTTCTCGCTTCCCAGCAACCGGACGTCTTTGGCCTCCCGGTACGCCAGGCAGGCGGCAACGTCTTTCGCCGGTCGTAGAACGGTCGTCAGCCCCAAGGTCCTGGGGTCGAACAGATAGTCCGTGGTCCAGTTCGACGGGGATCGAATCGTGCAACTTCCCATTCCGTCGTAGTTCATCGCTTGCTCGCCGTCGAAGATGGAGCAGGCGTTCACGCGACGGTTGCTGATCCCTCGAAAGCGATAGCGTTCGCCCTGGAAGATCACTTCGTTGCGGTGGGTATTGTCGACACTTTCGTCCTTGTAGTGCGTATCGATATGAATCAGGATCGGGCGGGGAAAGGCGTTCCGAATCCGCTCGACGCCTTGAAGGAGTTCGAGTGGATCGCGATCGTCTGCCGTGGCCTTTGCGACCAGCGGCCCGTCGGCCGTCCAGTGCACGGGCAGCCAGAGTTTCGCTCCGGCGACGGGCATGCTCGATTCGTCGACGACGCGGCCTGCGACTGTTCTCGGCTTGCCCAGCCACAACGTTTCACTCGACGTTGTCCTATCCGCCTGTGCGGGCTCAGTGATTTCTTCCGCCACTTTGCCTTCCGCTTCGGAAGCAACGTCGATGCCGGCATCGTTTGCAGCCCGTGCCCCCGGCAGCAGAACGGCCGCCACGACGACCAGCGCCGCCAGTCCCAACCATCCCAGCCGTACCGACCGCCTCAACGACCCATCCATGATCCGCCGAAAACGTTTCTCCAGCGGGTGGGGATAGTCGGCCATGCTGGAGGCGATTGCCAGGGGACCGGTGCGCCGTTCGGTGGAAGCCACTCGTAGGATTGTTTCGCAATAGTCGCTCGGTGCGGCAATCAGCGTGGCCAGCATCAGATCGTCGCAGCAGTCCTCACGGACGGCACGCAGCGACCGATGCAACAACCAATACAGCGGGTGGAACCACCAGACGGCAAACAGGGCGAGTTGGGCGGCGTTGACCCACAGGTCGCCGCGGCGATGATGGGCCAGCTCGTGGGCAAGCACTCGGTCGAGATCGCCGGCCGGATCCCGAATCAGCGACTTCGGCACGATCACCACAGGACGCAGCAGGCCGAAGGAACAGGGCACGCTGTCTCCCGCCCCGACGAGCAATCGCACGGAACGCCGCATACCCAATAGAACAGCAAGGCGTTTGAATCGCTCGCGGGTGCTTTCATCAGCAACCTCACGAGCCGATGCCTGCAACTGCCGCAGGCGCAGCCACTGCATCGCAAGCCACGCGGCAACGATAACCATGCCGAGAAGATGAACGACCAACAGTGCGGCCGTCCAGTTCCACGGCCGCGGCACGGCCTGCGACACGGCAGGCAAGGAGGACGCCACTTGCCGGATCTCAACCGGTTCGAGCGACTCCACGGCCGGAAGCGGCGCGACGGCCATCTGTCCGACCGCGTCCGTGTGCGGCCCCCAATGGCTGAACAGGCCCGAGGGCGCGGCGATAATCGGCGGCAGAGCGAACTTGGCCAAGGCGACGAGCAGCAGCCCGTAGCGGATCGGCGCCGGCCAGCGGTGGCCCAGCCGGACGGTGACGAGGATTACTGCCGCGACGACCGCGGCCTGCCATGCCGCGTGAAATATCAGGTTTCCCCACGCATTCACCACCGTAGTCATGACTTCCCCTTTCGATGCTTCCCACCCTTCGTCACCGACGGATCCGCCTTGAGTTCCTCCAGAAGCGACTCCAATTGCCCGATTTCTTCGCGTGAAGGGCGGCGGCCTTCGAACAGCGAGGCCATCAGTTGGGCGCCGTTGCCGCCGAAGACCCGGTCGAGCAGGTCGTGGGCGAGCCGCCGCTTCGCCTTTCCCGCCGGTACCGAGGAGTGATAGACGAAGGCCTTCCCCGTGGTCGCCTTCTCACGCCGGACGAGCCCCTTCGACTCCAGCCGCCCCAGCAACGTGCAGATCGACGCATGGGCCAAGGGCCGGCGATCTGCCAACACGTTCCGAAGCTCGCGTACCGTCTGCGGACCTCGTTCCCACAGACAGGACAGAACGTCCAACTCCGCGTCGGGCAGAGACTGTTCCACCACCGTTCTTCCTCCGGTCAACAGCACAAATCCCGCGGGCCAAAACACCGCCGTGCCAATCCGCGAAATGTAGAATATCGACGGTTGTCAATATTGTCAAGGAGAAAATTGACGATTGTCGATTTTTCGAGAAGGTCTCCCCACCACGCCAACCGGAAACGCGAGTTTCGGAGTTGCGATTTTCCGGCGGGGCTTGTGGTCGGCTCTGGAGAGCCAACCCACGTTTTCTTTAGAGGAGGCCGGCGCGTTTTCGTAGCAGCCATTCTATCGACAGCAGGAGAACGATGGCGGCGAACCACCAATAGCTCTGCCACAGGAGGGTGTCGGATTCGATGATTCGCCCGCTGCTCAGGGGGATCAGCAGATCGGCCAGTTCGCCGGCTTGCTCCTCGCGCATGAATGTGCCGCCGGAGCTGCGGGCGATTTCTTCGAGCAGCTCATCATTGCAGGAGACGAGTTCCCGTTCGCGGCTCTTGGGTGGTTGGACGAGGAACCCGGTTCGCGCCCGCAGGGCGTCGTTACTGAAGCCCGAGGCGCGAACGCTCACTTCGTACTGTCCCTCGGCGAGGGGGCCGGTACGTCCGCGGTAGATGCCGCTCTGGTTGTCGTCGGGGGCGAGGGTGACGGTCGACACGATACGGCCGTCCTGCCAGAGGAGGGCGTCGACCGTGGCGTCGGTCACAGGACGCCCATCGACGCCTCTGAGTCGGACGCGAATGTCGGCGGCTTCACCGGCGGCGTAAGTCGGCGGTCCGGCGTCGAGAGAGACGTAGTCGTCACTCACGGTGAAGGGACGCGGCATGACCCACTGGGCCACCTGGTTCCAGAAGCGCTGGTGGTATGTGTCGGCGGCTTTGTAGCGCCAACGCCAGGTTTCGTCGGTCGCCGAGTAGAACACGCGGCCGGCGCCGAAACTGCGGGTGACCATGACCGGCAACGTCTGCTCGCCAACGACGGCCTCCACCAGGGTTTCCGTTCCGGGCAGGGCTTCGGCGGAGACCATCACCCGGGGCGGGGGCAGTTCCTGCCACAAGCGTTCGTTGTCTGCCTTGGTCGGAGCGAGCATCAACGCGTTCCGATTCGAACCGGTTGGCGTCAGGCGAAGTTGCGCAGGAGTTGAAGTGGCTGCGCCGTCCAACCGAGTCACGGGCAGAAGGGGAGCCAGGGGATGGACTTCTCGAAACTGAAGGTGGCCTCGGCTGCCGTCGATGAAGACGAGCCCGCCGCCGCGCAGCTCGACGAACTCGCGAATCCACTGGGGTTCGTTTTCGTTGAAGACATCCTGCGGAACGTCGCCGAGCACAATCAGGTCGTACTGGAACAGGGCCCCGCGGTCGGCAGGGAAGCGGTCGGGCGCATCGCCCCGGGGCAACGTCTGCTGGTCGGTGCCGGGCCCAACCAGAATGGTGTTGACATCCCACTGCTCGTCGCGATCGAAGACGTTGCGAAGGTAGCGGGTTTCCCACCGGGATCGGCCATCGACGATCAGAACGCGGTAGCTCTGGGTGATTGCCGCCAACCGCATCTCGGCCTCGTTGTTGGAGGTCTCCGTTTCTCCGTCAACGGGAACCAGGACGGCTCGCAGCGTGAGCGGAACGGCATGGTGTTTCACTTCGGGATCGAACCGGCTTCGCAGGCTTTCTACCAGTTCATCGATGGAGAAATCGAACTCGACTCGGCGGAGTTGGACGTCCTGCGTGGTGAGCTGTTCCTGCCAGAGAATCTCGTCGTCCAGCCCGATCTGGGCGACGAACGACTGGCCTGCCGGCATCTGGTCTTTGATGAGGAGCGTGCCGCGGACGCGATCTTTCTGGAAGACTGTCTCGGGATGCTCCACATCCAGCAGGGCCAGGTCGGGGGGCTCACGTTCTGCGCCGTAGCCGACGGTGTGGACCGGGATCGACTGGCTGGCCAGGATCCGGGCAGTTTCGACAGGGGACGGGCCGCTGTTGTGGCGACCGTCGCTGAGGAGGACCACGGCGGTTCGCCCGGCCGAATCCTGCGGAGAATTTGTCTGGCCGCCTGCCGGGCGATCTCCCATGCGTCGGCTGATTGCCGAGGCCAGGTCGGTCAATGGGCCGGCGGGAGACGCCTTCAGGCTGACCGGCGGTTCTTCGGAGCTCAAACGATCCCAAAGGCTCTCGCCTTCGGTTCCGTTGAGGGCGATCAGTTCGACGTCGTGGGTCGATGCCAGATGCTGCAACAAGCCCCGGTCGGGGTGGAGGAGGCTATTTTCGGCACGTTGCCAACGCGTTGTTTCGTCGACGCGGGCGACCGCCGCTGCGGCCGCCGCATCCGCATGACCGGAAGGAAGCATTCCTTGACCTTCAGCAACCAGCAACTTGCGGGCCTCGGGCATCTGCGGGTCGCGGACCGCCATGCTCGTTGAGGCATCGAGAAAGACAACCACGCGGCCGAGTTGGCCCTCCACACGCCGGTGGTGCAGCACCGGACCGGTCAGAACGAGCACTGCCAGAAGAACGGCAGCGGCGCGCAGCATCGGCAGGCATATCCGTAGTCGCGGCGGCAAGTCGTGTTTCTCGCGGCGGTAGTAGAGCCAAGCGGCGGCGGCTGCCCCGAGCGCAACCAGAGCGCCAAGCCACAGAGGAACATCGCCGATGAATCGGATGCTCGTCATGGTCGGGCCCGGGCAAAACGTTGTTGGAGAAACAGTTCGGTAAACATCAGCAGCAGGAGCGCCAGGAGCAGAAGACGCCAGATTTCGCGGCCGTGCCGCCGCGTACGTTCCAAGGCGAGGAATTCTCGGGCAGATTCCACGACGTCGGCGCCCAACTCCGCGGCCACGGCGTCAAGCTCGTCGCGAGTGAGCGTGCGCAAGTCCGATTCGTTCCGTGGGGCTTGAGCGACGAAATGGATCGTTTCTCCCTCGGAACTCGTGAGCGCATACACGCCGGGTTGGGCCGTTCGGTCGAATTGGACGACGCTGCTTGTGCCGCGAGCCACGGGGTGCACCGTATGGCGAAGGCCGTCGGGCGATGTGAGCGAGAGGGGAAGACCCGCGGCATCGCCGGGCAGGACGGCTGTCAACGGTTCGCCGGTCTGGAGGTTGCGAGAAGGCATCACCTGGGAGGCCAAGGTCGTGACCAACTGCTGAACGAGCGGAAGGTATACGGGCTGCATGGGGAACGTTGACCAGTCGGCATCGCAGGCCGTGGCGACCTGGAGGACCACACCTGCTCCGAAGCGGCGCTGGACGATCAAGGGGTCTCCCGTTTCAAGCCGCGCCAGGACGAGAGCGCCGTCCGGGCTGTCGCCGGGATTCTGCCCGGCGGATGACGGCTGCTCGAGAGGGCCGAAGCGATACCAGGAGCGAATCTCGACGTCGGCCAGGTTGCCGTTGGTGCGATCGTTGAACAGTCCGAGTGCGGGGTGCTCGAAATACTGGGCGACGATTCGCGCACTTTGCGGGTTGTCGCGAGTGTTACCTTCGAGCGAGAGAAGCGGCATAGGCAGAAGCGGCGAAGCGCCCGAATGCAGGGTCTGGTTATACCAGGGCATGTCGATCTTGTTGCCCAGGAAGATCAGCAGGCTGCCGCCGCCGCGGACATAGTCGGCAAGGGCGCTGACTTGTTCGTCGGCGAGCCGGGCGACATTGGCGAGAACGACGACGCGGGCGCCGGCCATCGCCCGTTCGTCCAGTTCCTTCGCGGCGATCGTGCGTGTTTCCAGTAGATCGGTGAGTTTGACGCGGCCCAACGTGTAGGGGGTCAAGGCGACGGCCAGGAAATCGGTTTCGCCTTCGAGGGGAATGGAACTCGGGGCACCGTCTACCAGCAGCACGTCGATCCTTTCGAGCACGGGGATGGAGGCGGCGCACCGGTTGTCGGTGGCTAGCCGATCGTCGACGGCGGCCTCGACCTCGATGACGTGCGACCCCGCCGTCTTGAACTGACAGGCGAACAGCACCTGGGCTGCCGCGCCGGGTTCCAAGGCGATCTGCGATGCCGACTCGGGTTTGCCGTCGACACGGAGCAGAACGCGGGCGGCCGGATAGGCCCGGGGGCCGCGATTCTGCAGGTTGGCTCGCAGTTGCAGACTTTGGCCGACGCCCAAGGCCCTTTGGGAGAAATCGATGGAATCGACGGAGACGTTGTCTTCCACTTCGTTGCCGACCTTGAGCAGCGTCAGCGTCGGGCGGACTGTCATGGCGTCGATCTGTTCGCGAAGCCGGGCAAACGTTTCGCCGGTGAGCGCCTTCCAGTCGGCGGTCTGGAAGTCGCTGATCACAATCAGATGGCGTCTGGCATTGGCCATGCCCGCCAGGGTCCCGAGCCCTGCTTCGAGGGAATCGACGGTGGCACTGGCACCGAAGCCGCCGGTCAACCGGCGCAAGCGACCGGTCAGCATTTGCGAATCGAAGACGGGCGAGTCGAAAAGGGGGGTGGGGACGCCGCCGGTCGTGATCGCGGCGATATCCGAGCGGCGGTCGAGATGGGACGCGATCTCACAGGCATAGTCCACGGCCTCGTCGAAGTGGGGGCCCCCGTTGCTTACGGCGTCCATCGAATAGCTGTTATCGAGGAGAAAGACGGTGGACGAGGGAGCATTGCCCGGCAGGGCTTGCCAACCGGTCAGGACAGGCCTTGCCAAGCAGACGGCCAGCACGGCGGGGATGGCGCAGCGAACGAGCAGCAACAGGAGTTGTTCCAGTCGAAGACGGCGGTTGTTGGTGCGAATCACCGACTCGAGCAGGTGCATGGCGCCCCACTGGACCGTGCGGAACCGGCTGCGGTTGAGCAGGTGAATCAGCAGCGGAATGGCGGCGGCTGCGGCCCCGATCGCCAGGATGCCGTTGAGGAACGTCATTTCAGCCGCCTCCGCATGGCCAGGTAGGAGGCGAGGGCGTCGGCGTAGGGCCGATCGGTGGTCATGGAGACCAGGTCGATGCGATGGCGGTAGCAGCCGGCAGTGAGCCGCTCACGGAACTGCCGGAGGTTCTCCAGGTAGGCGCCGCGCAGATGAGCCGGGTCGACGAGCCGGCGATTGCCGGGGGTTTCGAGCGATTCGAATCGCGTCCATTGCCGGAAGGGGAAGGTCAACTCGTCGGGATCCCAGATTTGGAAGACGATGATTTCATGCTTGGCATGGCGGAAATGGGCCAGGGCCTTGAGCAACTCGTCGACGTCGCCGAAGAGGTCGGAAAGAACGATCAGCAGCCCGCGGCGGTGAATCTTGGGGACGAGTTCGTGGAACACGCGGCCAAGCTCCGTCTCGTGGTTCGGCTGCGATCGGCTCAACTCGCCGAGGATGGCGCGAAGGTGGGTGGCGCGGCTTCGCGGCGGGATGTAGCGGCCCACCTGCTTGTCGAACGCCACCAGTCCCACGCTGTCCTGCTGCTGCAACATCAGGTAGGCCAGGCAGGCGGCGAGCCGAACGGCATAATCGTGCTTGCTGATCGCTCCTGTGCGCGAGCCGCAGTAGCCCATCGACCCGCTGCGGTCGAGCAGGATGGTGCAACGGAGGTTGGTTTCTTCTTCGTACTCGCGGATGTAGAGTCGATCGGTCTTGGCGAAGACCTTCCAGTCGATCGAGCGGACTTCGTCCCCCTGGACATACTGTCGGTGCTCCTTGAATTCGACGCTGAATCCCTTGTGGGGGGAACGGTGTAGCCCGGAGCAGAATCCTTCCACGACCTGTCTGGCGAGTACCTGCAGGCTGGCGAGCTTACTTAGGTCGTGCGAGGTGAGGAAATCGGAAAGGCGAGAGATGGCACCGGCTCCGGGAGGTGGGATTGGGCCGTTAGAGCAAGGCAGCCTTGGGGCGCGGAATGTCGGCAAGGAGTCGGCTAACCAACTCGTCGACGCTGACTCCCTCGGCTTCTGCATTGAAGGTGGGCACAATACGGTGTCGCAGGACCGGATAAGCGAGACTTTCGGCATCATCGATCGTTACGTGATGGCGGCCGCGAAGAACCGCCCGGACTTTCGATGCCAATACCAGTTGCTGGCAAGCTCGCGGCCCGGGCCCCCACTCGATCAACTCGCGAACCCAGGGCAACGCCTGGTCGTCTTTGGGTCGAGCCGCTCGAACCAGATCGAGAACGAAACTCTTCACGTGCTCGGGAAGTGGAACGAGCCGGACGGTATTCTGGCACTCGACGATTTCCGGTCCGCTGACGACGGGCGTCAGGCGAGTCTGAAAAGCGGCGGTTGTCCGGTCAATGATTTCGCTTTCCTGGTCGCGATCGGGGTAATCGACGACGACATGGAAGAGAAAACGGTCGCGTTGGGCCTCCGGCAGCGGATAGGTTCCCTCCTGCTCGATGGGGTTTTGCGTGGCCAGCACGAAGAACGGTTCGTCGAGCCGGTAGGTCTTTCCCCCGACGGTTACTTCGTGCTCCTGCATGGCCTCGAGCAAGGCCGCCTGGGTCTTGGGAGGAGTGCGGTTGATTTCGTCGGCCAGCAGCATCTGCGTGAACACCGGGCCTTTTTCGAACACCAATTGTCGACGCCCGGTTGCCGAGTCCTCCTGGATGATGTCGGTTCCGGTGATGTCGGCCGGCATCAGATCGGGGGTGAACTGGATCCGGCGGAACGACAGGTCCATGGCCTCGGCCAGGGAACGGATCATGAGGGTCTTGGCCAGTCCGGGGACGCCTTCCAGCAGACAATGTCCGCGGGCAAGGATCGCGATCAGCAGTTGTTCGATGACCTCATCCTGGCCGACGACGATCTTGGCGACCTGGGAACGGACTTGCTCGCACATTCGGAGGAGGAATGCGGCTCGCTGTTCATCTCCGGCTTGGTCGGAGGGGTGTCTTTCGTGCACTTTGGAGCCTTGGTTCTGGATTGGTGGGGGTGTGTGAATGCGTTTGAGACAAGTCGGTCACGGGCCTGATGCACTGGAATCAGCATAAGCGGGCCCTGGTCTGAACGCCAAGGACTCGCCCTGAAATACCTCGTTCGGGGTATGTATTTCATGGCGATCCGAGGCCATCTCGTTCAGGTTGTAACAGTTCGTTCGAGTGTGGGGCGGGGCTGGAGAGGCTAGGGGCATCGTGCTGCAATACCCCCACCTGGAATCGTTGACGGTCGGGGCGAGTAACCTAGAGTTCCCTCAGAGTAGCTTCTTGTGGAATGTTGGAATGTCGAATCGGCGTCCGGCAAACCATTCGATGGCGGTATGGACACCGAGTTCGTAGGAAACCGAGGGGGCGACACGGCAATCGCGAATCACCGGGAGTGGTAGAAAGGGCGTGTGACGGCAATGAATCTACAGACGCAAGACCAGATGGCGGACGTGCTGGACGTCGAGGATCTGCTGGCACGTTGTCTTGGCAACGTCGAATTTGCACAACGCATCCTGGCCAAATTCGAGCAGCGCTGTGACGAGGACCTCGAGGAACTCGAAAAGGCGGTATTCGGCAGCGACAGCGACTCGGTGGCGCGGCTCGCCCACCGCTTGAAGGGGGCGTCGGCCAACGCGTCTGCGTCGCGCCTTCAGAAGCATGCTTCCGAGATCGAGCGGGCTGCCCGCAACCGGTCGTTGGACGGCGTTCCGGCCAGTCTGGAGAGTTTGAAGGAGGAATGGAAGCGGTTCCGCCAGGCCGTTTCCCTGTTTGGGCCGGCGACAGAAAGGTCCGAACAATCGGCCTGACGGTCAACCCGTGAGCCTGGAGCGTCTCATGCACGTTTTGGTTGTCGAGGATGATTGCGTTTCTGCCGAGATCCTTTCGAACTCGCTGCGGCACTTCGGCTATGAGGTAACCACTGCCGACAACGGGCGCGAAGCGTTCGAGCTGATCCGAACGGGCAAGTTCCGTCTTGTCGTTTCCGACTGGGATTTGCCGGAGATGAGCGGCGTCGAGATATGCCGCAGTATTCGGCGCCGCCAATCGAGCAGTTACATCTACGTGATCCTCGTAACGTCTTTCGACGGAGTGGAGAATGTCGTGGAGGGGCTGAACGCCGGCGCCGACGACTTCCTCACGAAACCGATCCAACCCGAGGAGTTGAGGATGCGATTGCGGGTCGGCGAGCGCATCCTCTCCCTGGAAAGTCGCGACGTCGTGATTTTCTCCCTGGCCAAGCTGGCCGAGTCGCGCGACCCGCAGACAGGCGCGCATCTGGAGAGGATGCGCGAGTACTGCCGGGTTCTCGCGGAGGAGCTTTCGGGTTGGCAGAAGTTCGGCGACGAGATCGACGGGGAATACGTTCAGCAACTCTATATGACCAGTCCGTTGCATGATATCGGGAAGGTCGGAATTCCCGACAGCGTCCTCCTCAAACCGGGCAAGTTCACGGAAGAGGAGTTCGAGATCATGAAGCAGCACACGCTGATCGGCGGGCAGACTCTGGACGCGGCCGTTCGTGCCCATCCCGAGGCCCAATTCTTGCGAATGGCCCACGACATCGCGCTGACCCATCACGAGCATTACAACGGCAACGGCTACCCCTTCGGACTCAAAGGCCAGGAAATCCCGCTTTGCGGTCGGATCACGGCCGTGGCCGACGTCTACGACGCCTTGACGACGCGGCGCGTCTACAAACCAAAAATCGCCCACGAATCGACGCGGAAGATCATCCTGGAAGGGAGCGGAACGCACTTCGATCCCGACGTGATCCGGGCATTCCTGAATCGGGAGCAGGAATTCATCGCAGTCAGCGAACGGTTCGACGAGAACTCGCGCTCGCTGGACCAGCCGGTCATGTTTCTCGGCGCGTCGGTCCCGCCAAGCATCGCCGTCGGTGCAACCAACCCGGCGTGACCTGCTCCATCGGCTGGCTGCCGGCGGGGACTGCTATTGCTGCGGAGAGTCCTCTGAGCAGAGTCCGCTCAGATCCCTTGGAACTCCGTGGCCGGGCGCATTTCCGACTGGGAATCCGACATGTCCTGTGCTCCGCCCATCGTCGAGAGACGCGCCCCTCTGGCGACCGAACCGACTAGGGCCGAAGCGACACAGAACTTGTATAGATCGTGGACCGGACCGGCCTCGGGGCCGAGAAAAACTCCCGAGGAGACAACGCTTTGGCAGTGAAACCCGTTGACGTTCATGAACGTCCGGACGGAGTCGACGCCGAACGTGAACGGCTCACCCAAAATCTGCATTCCCCGCATGAAGGACTGGATTCCGTCAGCACACGCTTCGGGAGTCTTAACGGCTTTTCGGTCGACGAGATCGAGCCACAACAGACTCTGTGGATTCTGCATCGCTGCTCGAATGCCCGAGAGGACTTCTTCAATCTCGCCGTCCTCGAAATACATACTCATTCCTTCCCAAGCGATGAAGACAGGCTCATCGAAGCTGAGATAAGGCCTGAGCGCCGAGTCTGCCGGCATGGTGCGAAGATCGATCGGCACATCGAGTCTTGTGATTCCCGGTGGGTCTTCCACCGACAGTTCGCGCAACCTCGCCTTGCGCTCCGCCAAGGTGGTCGGGAAGCCCAGTTCGTAAACACGTGTGCCTAGCGGCAAGGGGAGCCGAAACGGTCGCATGTCCCAGCCCACTCCCAGGAGAACAAGGTTCCTGCCTCCGGCTTCAAGAAAACGGAGGATTTCCTGGTCCAGATGATAGGTTCTGGCGGCGACCATGCCGCCGAGTTCGGGGAGACGTTCGCAGAAGCGAGTTGCGAGAGCCACTCCGTGCTGTCCGGCCATTTGGGCGGCGTAGGGGTCCTCGTAGAGCGTTCCGCTCTCGCGTGCCCGGACACCTGCAATCATCTCGGCGGAAGATGTCAATTTCAGTTCATACAGCGTGTTGACCTTGCGGCAGTCGATTCCGTCAGTTCGCAGGGCGTCTGTCTGACGCACGTAGTAGGTGAAGGTTGCGGCCGCGACCTGCAGGTCACCGTTCCAGAAAGTCATCGGCACCGATTCGATGACCGCCTTCCCTGCCAGAAACCGACGCTGGGCGCGCGCGTGATTGGTGGGTTCCACTTCAGCCGTGACAACCAAGTCTGCGACGCTCGGTCGCAGATACTTGACGTCTGCCTTCAGAGTCCACAATGCCATGGACTTCGAAGAGATCACGGGATGAACGCCAATGACGGGCCAGCCGGGCATCAACGAAAGGACGGCGATTCCACCTGCATAGTCGGCAGCGAGAGCCATCAACGCGGCCTGATGAGTGAATTGCTGGTTTGTCGACTGAGGATTCAAAGGCAGGACGAGGGTGGCGGCTCCCGGCTCGATCGAGGTGATACGACACTTGGCGAACTTGAGAACAGGAACCTGTTCCCACAGCAGGTCCGTGAGGATCCTCGGGTTCGTTCGATAGGCTGCGTCCTGTTCCCACGAAACCTCGAATAACGGCGACGTATGCCCCGGATCGATGCGCGCAGTTGCCATGGGACTCTCCGGCTGGATGAGATTTGATTCGCCCCACTGACGCGAATGCCTCGCCGTCACCTCGCCCGGTCAGCGCTGAGGCCCAGCCTCCAACACGACCGGCGACAAGGTGCGCGGCATGCATCCAAACGCTGCTGCCACAATAGTCTCGCTTCGGCCCCTTCTGAACGACACTCGCATTCTGGTCATAGACGTTTGTCGATTGCAATAGTTCCGGCGCGCCGATTTCGGAAAAAAATGACGCAATGTACCCACTCGGGGTGGAATGCACCCCTCCTTCCAAGAGTGGTACGTCGGGCATAACCGGTATTCTTACCGCAGACCGAACGATGCGGAAACCCCGCAGCCCTGTTGAAGGAACGCACCTTCGGTCGCTGCGTGGAAAGAGTCGTTGAACGCATTCGAACCAATCGTGGAAGCGATCTGCCGTAGGTCGGATCGGGTCGCCCAGGTCAAGATGAATCGACTGGGCGTGGAATGCGCTTGGGAAGGAGTGTCTGGGATCGTCAGAATACGGGCAAATGTAGTATCGACCACGGTGTGATGGTTTCTTTTTGGGGGCGACGGGCCTGTCGCGATACCGAGGCGGAAGGTCTCCCATACAATCGTTGCAGAAGCTATTCCTTCACTCGTTCCACGTACCGTGCCAAGCGAAAGCTAGACTTCGGAAGAGCGGAACGGATTCGCGGTGCCGTCGTCGGACTCCAGTCTCGGGTGGGAGCGCTGGCCACCCCGCTCCAGGCGGTAGGAGGAGATCGAGATCGTCGGTTGGCTGAGATACCTCGAACAGGGTTTGCGATGTCCTCCAGAAGTGATATACCGAGCGTTTCTGCACTCGACCATGGCGAAGAGCCTCGAACGGGCCAGATCGTCGGCGAGCGCTTCCTTCTGAAGAAACTACTGCGCGAGTCGGCCGGCAGCCGGACCTATCTCAGCGCCGACATTCGGATCGGTGAGGAGTATGTCGTGAAGGCGATTCCCATCAACACCCTCACCGCAGGGGCGTTGATGCGGCTGGAACATGAGACCGTGCAACTGAGCCGCGTGCGAAGTCGCTGGGTTGCGCCGCTCGTCCACTCCGGACGGGAGGGCAACAGCTTCCTACTGGTGATGAAGCACATTGAAGGATCGTCACTCGAAGACCGCCTCGTGAAAGAGACACTGTCCTGGGCGGAGTCGCTCGTGGTCGGTCGAGGCGTGTTCTCCGCATTGCGCGACCTTCATGCGCGTCAAGTGCTCCATCGCGGCCTGCGGCCGACCAACCTGATCGTCAACGAGTTTGGACCGATTCATGACACGACACTCGTTGATTTTGGCCCGGCTCGGGCGATCCAGACCGACCATGGGCTGGTTGATCGGTTCTTGACTACGGCGCAGTACGTGTCGCCCGAGCAAGCCGGACTGATTGAACATGACGTGACGGATGCGTCTGACCTCTATTCCGCCGGTCTCGTGTTGTTCCGCTGTCTTGCCGGCAAGTCGCCGTTTCAGGGCAATACGGTCGGAACGATTCTGTTCGAGCAGATGACGGCGCCGGTGCCGGAGTTGCGTCAATTAGGCGTCTCCGTGCCGCGAGCATTCGACGAACTGCTGCAACGCCTGTTGCGCAAAGATCCGCGAGATCGCTACCAGTCGGCCGACGCCGTCCTTGCCGATTTGGAGGCGATTGCCGCGGGCGTCAGCAGGGGTGGAGAGAATCCCGCGGTGGTGATTGGATCTCGCGACCGGCGCGTCACCTTGGTGGAACCGGCTTTCGTAGCGCGCATGGGCGAACTGGAAAAACTCGATGAGCAGTTGCAGAACGCCGGTGCAGGCCGGGGGGGGCTTGTGTTTCTGGAAGGCGAGTCCGGGAGCGGCAAATCACGCCTGCTGACGGAAGCCGCGTACCGGGCCAGCCATCACGGCATGCGAGCCTTCCGGGGTTTGGCGACGGTAGAGATCGCCCAGAACCCGCTCCGCGTTCTCGACGGGATCGTAGAGCGTGTGCTGGCTGAGGCCGGGGCTGAGCATGGCCGGGCGGAAGAACTCCGGGAGCGGATTGGTGTGTATTGCGAGGCGGTGTCCGCGGCTCTGCCTCAATTGGCCAGTTTGCTCCAAACCGAGATGCGGGAAGACTCGGCGCCTGAAGCGGCCGGCGAGGTGCGGACGGTTCAAGCTTTGATCCGGTTCCTGCAATCGCTCGGCTCTGCGGAACGGCCTGCACTCATCATCCTCGACGACTGCCAGTGGGCGGGCGAGCTGAGCTGCAAATTGCTTCGGCGCTGGCACGCGGCGGCGTCAGAGAACCCGCAAAAGAACCACGTTGTTGTTCTGGCAGCGTTCCGCAGCGAAGAGGTCGCCGAGAATCATCTCCTGCGGCAAAGCGAACCGACCGCCCACCTCAAGCTGTTGCCGCTGGAACCGCTCGAAGTCCGAAAAGTCGTGGAATCCATGGCCGGACCACTTCCAGAGGAAGCGGTGGACGTGATCGGCCGTCTGTCGGGCGGAAGCCCGTTCATGGCGTCGGCGATACTCCGCGGTTTCGTCGAGACCGGGGCGTTGGTGGCGGGACCTGAGGGCTGGCAAGTCGACGATCTGGCGATGGCCGACGTGAGTTCGTCGAGCAGAGCTGCCACGTTCCTGACACGGCGTCTGGACCTGCTGCCTGGGAGGACGATCGGGTTGCTGTCGGCAGGGGCGGTGCTGGGAAAGGAATTCGACCTGGAGATCGTATCCGAACTTGCCGGCCAGACGTCGTCCGAGGCGATCGGCGCCCTCAACGAGGCGCGGCAGCGATGCCTTGTCTGGCTGGGACCGGACGGCACGCGGTGCATCTTCGTCCACGACAAGATTCGTGCCGCGCTGCTGGACAGGATGTCGGACGAGCAGCGACGCGACATCCACCGCCGGGCAGCGGCGTGTCTTCAGGTGAAATCGCCGGACGACGCCTCGTCGCTGGCCTACCATTTCGATGCCGCCGGAGACAGTCACGCCGCCCTCCCTTATGCCTTGATCGCGGCGGAAAGGGCCCGAGCTCAGCATGTGCTTGAAATCGCGGAGCAGCAATACCGTATTGCAGAACGAGGCTGCACGAATGCGTCCAAGGCCACGCGGTTTCAAATCGCCGAGGGGTTGGGCGACATTCTGATGCTACGAGGTCGGTACGATCCGGCCGGTGAGTTGTTTCAAGAAGCCGCCAATGTGGCAGAAGGTCCGCTTGCCCAAGCGAAAATCAACTACAAGCTGGGCGAACTGGCATTCAAACGAGGCGATATGGCAGTCGCCATCGGCTACTTTGAAGAGGGGCTGGGTTCCCTTGGGAGGCCCACGCCCAAGCGAACTTGGCTGCTGGGCGTCTTGGCGTTGTGGGAAGTGTTCGTGCAGACCTTGCACACGTGGATGCCCGGTTTGTTCCTCCACCGCCGTCGAAGAGTGCCTGACGAGACGGAAGAGCTCTACTTTCGACTGATGAGCGGTTTCAATCACGGCTGCTGGTACAAAGGGAACATTCTGCAGTGTTTCTGGGGACACATGCGCGCCCTGAACTGCGTGGAGAGTTTCCTCCCCTCTCCGGCATTGGCCAACGCGTACTCGGAACACGCACCGGTGATGACGCTCGTTCCCCTCCATCGACGGGCGGTTCGGTATGCCGAGAAATCCTTGCAGCTTCGCCGGTCGTTCGGCGACCTTTGGGGTCAGGGACAGTCCTTGTGCTTCTACGGCATAGCCCTTTATTCGTCGTCGCAGTACTCGGAGTGTATCGTCAAGTGTCGCGAAGCCGTGCGGCTTCTGGAACGCATGGGTGATTTCTGGCAACTCCACATCGCCCGCTACCAGATTGCCGCCAGCCTTTACTACCTCGGCGAATTCCAGGAAGCACTCAAAGAAGCTCGGCTCAACCATGCTTCGGGCCTTGAACTCGGCGACAAGCAGGCATCCGGAATCATCTTCGACGTCTGGGCGCGTGCTACGGAGGGGCAGGCCCCCGAAGATCTGCTCGAAACCGAACTGCAGAGAGAGCGTTCCGACACGCAAGCCATCGCGCAGGTCCTGTTTGCCAAAGGCCTGTGCCTGATGGGACGAGGGCAGCTTGAACGAGCAGCCTCCGTTTTCGAGAAAGCCGTCGCCACCACGGTTTCCGGCGGTGCGCAGAATGCGTACACGATTCCGGTGCTGGCGTGGCTTGCCACGGTGCGACGCCGGCAAGCCGCGGAACTTTCGGACTGTACGAAGCAACGACGCGACGAGATGCTGCGCCGCGCCGAGCAGGCGGCTCGGCGTGCCACGGGATTTCTACCTTGCAGGAACGACCACGCCCAGGCATTCCGGGAATATGCGCTCGTGTCGGCCATGAAGGGCAAAGTCCGCAAGGCGCGCCGCATGTTTGAACGAAGTCTGCAATTAGCTCGTCGCCACGAGGCGAGATACCAACAAGCGCAGACGTTGCTTGCCATGGCGAAGGTGGGGCGGGAACTTCGCTGGCACGACGCCGCGTTGTGTGAGGCGGAAGGGCAGGCACTGCTTGCCCAGGTGTCGCCTTTGTCCGACGAAAGTTCGACAGCCGATACGGCTACGTTCTCGCTTGCCGATCGATTCGACACGGTTCTCGATTCGGGGCGAAAGATCGCCTCGGCCCTCACGCCGGCGGCGATCTATGAAGAAGTCAGACACGCCGCTCTGCGCCTGTTGCGCGGAGAGAAGTGTTCGGTGATGCAGGTCGACAGCGACAGCGAGGAACCGCTTCCTGCGTTGCTCGTCGGCGAACTCGATGCGATGCCTCCCTTGTCGGCGGTGAGGCAGACGCTACGGGCCGGCCGCGCCATTGTGTTGCTGGACGAATATGACCTGACGGCCGCCGACACGGCGGCGCACGGGGACCGGCGTTCCGTTCTCTGCGCTCCCCTGTTCGTTCGCGGCCGGGCGGTGGCCTGCTTGTGTGTAGCCCACGAGCACGTCAAGGATTTGTTCGGTCCCGACGAAGAGAGGCTCGCCGACTTCGTTGCCACGATCGCCGGCGCCGCCCTGGAGAATTCCGAGAACTTTGCGGAACTTCAGACTCTCAACCAAACCCTCGAAGGACGCGTGGCGGAACGCACGGCAGCCGCGGAATCGAGGGCCCGGCAACTTGCGGCATCGAATCGCGAACTGGCACGAATTGCCGACGAACTCCGCCAGACGGAGGAGGACCTGCTGGTGGCCAAGCAGGCGGCCGAAACGGCCAACGAGGCGAAGAGCCGCTTCCTTGCCACTGTGAGTCACGAGATCCGCACGCCCATGAACGGTGTGCTCGGCATGACGGAACTCGTTCTGGGCACCACGTTAACCAGCCAGCAGCGCAATTACATCGGGGTGATCCGCGACTCGTCCGAGGCATTGCTGTCCATCATCAACGACATCCTCGACTTCTCGAAGATCGAAGCCAATCGAATGGAACTCGAGCACGTGTCGTTTCCGCTCCACGAGATCGTGGGAGACGCGGCGCGACTGCTGGCGCTGGCCGCATCGCGAAAGGGGGTCGAACTGATCTGCCGCGTTGATCCCAGGCTGCCCGAGCAAGTGGTCGGAGATCCCTGCCGGATTCGACAGGTGGTCGTCAACCTGGTCGGCAACGCGGTCAAGTTCACCAACCAGGGCGAAGTGTACGTCGAGGTCCGGGTGGAAAAGGACGAGGACGAGTCGGCCGGCGTCCATTTCATGGTCGCAGATACCGGCATCGGCATTCCGGCGGACAAAGTCGATTGCATCTTCGAGGCCTTCCGGCAGAGCGACAGTTCGACGACACGGCGGTTCGGCGGAACTGGGCTGGGCCTGGCGATCTCGTCACAGCTTGTCGAACTCATGGGCGGAAGGATCTGGGTCGAGAGCGAGCTTGGGACAGGAAGCCAGTTCCACTTCGTTGTGCCGCTACCGGAAGGCGACACCTCGACCATCCCGGCCGCGCAGGGAGTCTATCGCGATGTTGGCGTACTGTTGTTTTCGGAGAACCCACGTTCCCGTCAGGCGACCTTCGAAGTTCTCGACGCGGCTGGCTTCAAGGTGTTCGCAACCGGCAGTACAGAAGAGGCGGTTCACGGGGCATGCCGTCGGGATGGCGGGAGACCAGCGCCGGACGTCGTGCTCGTGGATCTGGCCGTGACCTCACAGGCCGGTTTGGAGTTGGTGCAACGTCTGGTGCCGGACGCTGCGGCCAACCCGCCCATCGTCCTGCTCACGCCCCCTGGTCAGATGGAGGCGCTGGACAAGTGTGCCGATCTCGGGATCGAGTTCAGCGTTGCGAAGCCGGCGAAACCTTCGGAACTCATCAGCACGCTTGTGGAAGCGATCGGAAAGGATCGTGCGGAGGCCGATAAGGCGAGCGACTCCGCCGTCGGCGAGCGGCCTTCCGGCTTGTCGATTCTCGTGGCCGATGACAGCCCGATTAACCGGGAAGTCGCCGTGGGAATCCTCGAACTCCGGGGGCACCGAACGCGAACCGCCTCCGACGGACGAGAAGCCGTTGAGGCGTTTCAGGAAGAGAGCTTCGACGTCATTTTGATGGACCTGGAGATGCCGGAAATGGACGGATTGGCCGCAACGGCCGCCATTCGGGACATCGAGGGAGAATCAGGACGAACGAGGACGCCGATCGTAGCGCTCACGGCTCACGCGGTCGAAGACGTCCGCCAGCGGTGCAGCGACGCCGACATGGACGGGTACGTGGCCAAGCCGATCCGACCGGACCAGCTTTTCGAAGCACTGGAGAATCTGTCCGTTCAAGCCAAGACGTGATCGGCGAGGACCGCTAGCGTGTGGCGTCGCTGCCGCGTTCGTAGGCGACCGACGAGACCTCGCGAGCCGGCGGCAAAGGCTGCTGGGCCGCCCTGATTGCCACGGTTTCCGAAACCTTGGCGAACTGCCGCGCTATATCCGGCTGTACCTTCTCGAGTTGGCCGGCAAGTCGGCGCATGCCGTCCGGGTCCACTTCCGCCGTCTTCGACAGGCTGCCGACGAAGGCAATCGTCTGGGTGAAGTTCGTATCGGCCACCCTCCCCAATAGCGGATGGATCGTCTTGGTCAGCAACTCGAGGCCTTCGTGATCCACCTGGAGGAAGGCGTCCAACCGGCTGGTGATATAGTAGCGGCCGTCCGGTTCGCGAACGTAACCCGTCTTGAGCACAACGATACTCCGGCCCGTGACCGGTTTCCGGATCAGCGGACCCTGGTATCGGCCTTCGCTGTAGATGATGTGGGTGTCGGGGCCCTGGTAAAGGAACTCGACCGAGCCTTCCGTGCCCGCATTGTCGACCATATCGAAGCTCGTGGGGCCCGTCTGCTGCATCGCGAGATTGCTCATCTTGAGAACGTCCCAGATGTTGACGACGACATCCGGATGACGGACGAGAAACAGATACATGTCCGGGTCGCAGGGCACAACACGGATCGGCATACGCCGGAACATGGCCGTGTCGGCCAGGACGGCATCGACCTTGGCCAGAGCGTCGGGGGCGAGGAGATCGCGTGGGATCGATTGGACGGCGCTGGCCTTGGCCTCTGCATTGGTCTTCGGTCCCATGGGATCGGAATCGCCGAACAGTGGTCCGATACCCTGGGCAGGAGCGGGATTACAGACGAGGACGGTGCAGGCGATCGCGGTCCATGCCGCGAGAACCATCGAGCCGGGTCGTAGTCTCAGCATTCCGCCTCCCTGTTCGTCAAACAATCTCGGTTCCACGGGAGTGAATCCGATCCATCGCTAAGGATTATTCGGCCAATAGCGATCGCGCAGCCCAGCGAAAATGTGCGTCCTCTCGGCCAGTGCGAAACTGGGGTATCTGCGAGGCTTGAAGTATCTTCTTGGATCTCGGTTCAGGATTTGCTCGCATGGTGCATGTGTCTTCTCGTGTAAGTTGGGTTGCCGGCTTGCCCCGCTTGGGGGGATGCTTGCCGTCAAGGAGAATGGGTCTATCAGGCAGATTGCTCTTGCCGTGTTGGGGGGGATTTCGGACAATCGCCCACCCGACCTCCGGAATCCCCCTCTTGGGCTGAACAGAACCATGCGGCTGCGAACCTCGGACTCTGCCCGACTGACCCACGTTGCCACGGTCGGTGAGTCTGCGTCCAAAGGGCGATCCTTTCTGCGACCCGTGTTGGCCATCGTCGTGACGACGGGAGCCATTCTGGCGACGTTCTTCGCGGGACGTTACTGGACCGCGTCGATTCTGGCGGCCCACTGGCTGCAGCGTCTCGAAACCGTTCCCGACGACCGGGCCGAGATGCTGGTCGCATCGGCTGCTCGGCTGGGCAGGCCGGGCCTTCCCGTTCTGGTTGCAGCTCTGGGGTCTCCGCGGACGAGCGTTGCCTCCGCGGGGCGTCTGTGGCTCGACCGGCAACTGCAAAGTTGGGAGAACGTTTCGAATCAGGAAAGCCAGCGGAACGTCGCGGCCCTCGCCGAAGCCCTGTCGGCAAAGCTGGAGGATTTCAGCCCCGCGGCACGACTGGATGCGGCGTGCGTGGCCGATCGGCTCCTGCGCTGGCATCTCGACGGCAAGGTCGTTGATCGGAGACGAGTTCTCTGGCTATGCGACCGCATTCTGCAGGCCGCAGACTACCAGGTCGTTGACCGGACTCGGCAGGCGAGCGAGACCGAAGAGGCATCACTTCCGGGACGGAATGAAGATGTCGAGCTTGTGGAGCAGGCCAACGATCTGCCGGCCCTCCGCCCGCTGGAAATCCCTGATCTACTGCAAGAAGACCCGGGCCGGGGGCGGTTTGCGTCGTCCATGCGCGTCGAACCGGCTCCAAATGTTGTTCCATTGCCGGAAGTTGAGAAAGGACCGCGTCCGAGCGATCTAGCCGATGCGTGGGCGATGCGCGGTCATCGCCTCGGCGCCAGTGCCGCATCCGAGGTGACGCTCTACCCCAGCACGGGCGAACGCGTGCTGGTTCCTTCATCTCCTGACGGTCAGGAGGAGGCAGCGGGAGTGTCTGAGCCGGTCGCCGACCTGAGTCTGCCCGAGTGCATGCGGCGCCTTCACGGCCAAGGGCTCGAACCCCTGGCAGCCGAGGAAGAACTAAGACGGCGGGGCCTGGGCCCGCTGGAACTGGCGATTGCCCGACGGGTGCACCACCCCGATCGCAACACGCGTCTCCAACTCGTCCGAGAACTCCCTGATATCCCGGGCGTGGGGGCGACGGACTGGTTGGTGATCATGGCGGGCGATGAAGACGAGGAAGTCCGACTTGCCGCGGTCACTATCTTGGCCACCGTCAGCGATCCGAAAGTGCTGACTCGGGTCGAGTCGATCGCACGCAACGACCCCTCCGAACGAATCCGCCAGCAGGCCGGACGCCTGGCGAAGCGCCGCCAGGCTTTCTACCGGTAAACCGACGCCGAACCGTAGCTCACAGCTCACTCGTTCTCGGGCTTCAATTCCCGAGCGTCGTGAAGGTTGTCGCCGAGGGCGATCGAGTACTGCTTTCCGTCCACTTCGGAGGTTATGGTGCGGTTATCGACTTGGATGGCGACGACCTTGGCTCGGGCGGGGCCGACATCGAAGGACTCTCCCTCGTAGAGTTGGAAATCCTTCCCCGTGGTCATCTGCCGGATCCAGACAGTAGGCCGCCCGTCGATACCCTCCGTAATGCCGGTGATGCGAGTGAACTTGCCGTGATCGAACAGGGGACGGCTGGGCTCTTCTCGCGGGGAATCGGGCGGTCGAACCGGGGGTGGGGGCGTGTAACGCGAGAAGATCGCCCGGTCGCTGATCGCATCGCAATACTTGTCGAGCAATTCCTTGTCGACGGCATCCTCGGGAAGTTCCTGAAGGGTCTGCGCTCGCGGCTCTCCTTCCGCGTCGGCTGCGCTGCTAAGAGCCAGCGCCTCCACCTGGATCGAGATATTCAGCTTTTTCGACTCCTCCAAAGGCGTGATCGTCAGCCCCTTGATCTGGTGCAGGTAGTCGGCGGAGTAGAAGCCATAGAGCCAGCGGGTCAGTTGTTCGAGGGAAGCCACGCCGCTCACGCTGAAGCTCAATTGCTGGCCGACGCCGCTGATCGGCTGGTTCTTCATCGGCTTGACCTGGTGGTTCTGGAACTTGGCGGCGTACCGGTCGGACTCGCAGAGTTCCATGAGCCACAACTTGTAGCGCGAGCCGGCCGCCTCGACGTCGCGGGGCAGGCTCATGCGGTTCCAGGCGTCCAGCTTCTGCTGGGCCTCCCGGGCGACGCGGATCGTCTTCTTCGCCTTGTTGATTTCGTTGACGTGGTTGGCGTTTGCGGCACGGAGCGCCGTGGTCGACCCGCCGAAAGCGCCGGCTACCAGCCAGACGGCAAACGGCACCAGAAGCACTCCGGCTGCGATTGCGAGGTTTCGTTCTCGTTTGTTGAGTGCCATCACTTCTTCTCCGTCGCAAGCAGAATGGTCGAGTCGAACTTATGGGAATAGCCCTTCTGCGACTCGTCTCGACCCGAGGGCCCCGACTTGACCGCGTGTTTCTCGTCGTTGAGGTTCTGTTCCATGGCCGAATAGGCCTCCAGATCCTTGGCGACGCCCACAACGGCGACCTGGCTGCTCTGCTTGTTGGAGGTGAGCGTCATCTGGGTGAAGACGACGTCTTCGGCGGACGGAGCACGTTCTGAAATCCAACGCAACTCGTCGAGCCAATGGACTTCACCCGCCTTCCAGTCCTGCACTGCCTTGGCCATTTCGATCGTATTCTCCGCCTTCTTGACCTCCTTTTTCAGTGTGGTCAGTTCGGCGGACAGCCGCTGGTTGTCGTTCTCCAGCGTCCGCTTCTGGACGAAGCTGAACAAGAGCAGGCCGAGCACGATTACGGCGGCCGCCAGGCCCACCCCGGTGACCACGTTCTTCTGCGTGTGCTTCTCCTGGGGTCGGCGCGGGTGGAGGAAGTCGAGGGCCGGCCTCTCCCGCTGGATCTCATCGAGCAAGGCTCCCAGCAAGGGGGCGAAGCGGTCGCTGTCCGCCGGGACGTTTCGGCGAAGGTCTCCCTTGAGCTTGAGGCCATCAAAGGGGTCGTGAACGCCGACAGGGAGTTGGAACCGCTTGTGAAAAGTGTCGCGTAGTCCGTTGTGCCTCAAGCTCGTGCCGAACAGCAGAAGCGATTCGACCTTCTGTCCTTTGAGAAGGTTCTGGGCGGCGGCCATCGTCCGGCGGATTTCTGCTTCGAGCACGTCGGCCGCATCGGTCGAATCGAGCGGATTGCCGGAGAGACGCGCCGTGCGGAGGAAGACAACGGTTTGATCGCGAACCACCGTCAGATCGGCTTCGTCTCCGAGCAGATCGATCAGCAGGCGGACCTGGCCGGGCGTTTCCGCCGGGTGGGCGCGGCAATAGAGAGAAGCTGCCGGGCAGGGACGCAGTAAGACCCGTGCCGGTTTCAGGCCGCCTTTGTGGCACAGGGTTTCGATCTCGCTCATCTGCTCGGGCGCTACGGCGGCCGCCAGAACGGTGCGGGCCTGTGCCGGATCGCTATCCAAGGGGATGAAATCGAGGGGCCAGTCGCTTTGCATGGACCCAAATTCGCGCATCGCCTGAAAACGCACCAGGTCGGGCAGTTCGTCGTCGGGTGCCGGCGGGAGCGACAACTGGCGCAATTCGAGCTTGCCGCGTCCCAAGGCGACCAGGGCGGGGAGTTTGGCGATTCCACGAGCCGCCAGGGCAGCCGCGATCCGCTCGCCCGGGTCGGCTGGTGCAGCATCGGCCGACGGATCGGGCGATAGCAGCGACACGCTGAAGGCCTGCTCGAAGACGGCCTGTCCGGGGCGCCCGCCGGCCACCGCCAGCCGGGCTTCCTGCTCGTTCCATTCGATTGCGACGTATCGTGCCATGGGGAGTTGTCAGGGTTCGGGGGTCAGGGTTCAGTCGATTCCGAGCATCTCGAGGGGGTAGCCTTGTCCGAGGTGGCTTATATCATTCCAGGATAATACGGCTGGGGGGCTCTGAGTAGCGTCAAATAGGACCTCGAGGCGGGCGTTGGGGCCCCCACCGTCGTAATATCCCACAATCTGCGCCCGATATACGGCTCCCCCCGTGCAAACGTAGGGTTCCAGGCTCTTCATGGTTGCCAGGTCGACCGCTCCTTTGATCAACGGCCAGACCGAATAGGCCTGGTCGTCGTCGGCTTCGAGGGGATCCTCGATGCGGTTGTAAAGGATGTTGTCGGCCGCCTCCTCCGTCATGCCCGGGATCGTCAACAGCACCGTCCGCGAGGCCTGGTTGATGTTGATCCTGCCTGCGAGGGTCTCTTCTGTGGATACGGTGACCGCGTCCAGCAGGTTGATCAATTCGGCTGCCAATTCGGAGGAGTCCTCGTCCAGGATGGGTGCCAGAGCAGTCTTGCCGCTGCCCCCGCCGCTTCCGCTGCCCTGGGTTGTGTTGACTTGTGTGCCCACACCTACCAGATCGAGCACGCTGGAGATCGTAGTGCCGGCGCTCGATGTGCCACTTCCAGTTGTGCCACCGCCACCAGTGCCAGTAGTGTTCGTTCCAGTTCCCCCGAAATTGATCGTGTCGCGCTGGATGGAAGAAGCGTCTTGTGCGTTGGCCGCAGGCGTTGAGCCTCCATTTTGCCGAAAGCCCACGATGAACGCGGCCCAATCGGCCGAGAGGGCCTCTGCGAGTTCGTCGTAAAGTGCTTCGAGATCGTCCTGGTTCAGGTCGATCTTCTCTTCACCTTCTTCGCTCGTGTTGCTCTCGAAGCTATGCACGGTGAGATAGGCGGCCCAGCCGCTGTTGAGGGAACCGTCGGTGTTGTCGACGTCGACGAGGCTTTGGCTGTCGGGTTCCGTTCCGTCGGTGTTGTTGTTGCGGTTGCCATCGACGCCGTAGAGGAGCCAGGGGGTGACGTCGCGGACGAGGAGCAGTTCGTCGATCGAATCGAGCGGTCCGTTCTTCGGGGCGTAGCCCGGGACGAGGGTCGAGTAGTAGTCGGATTCTGCGCCGAACTCCCGCGTCTCGTCGTCGGCGTCGATCCAGTCGAGGATCGCATCGGCGATCTCTTCGGTCATACTTGGCAGCTTCAACAGGATCTCGCGCCCGGTACCTGGTAACTTCGCATCGATCTGGGCCACGGCGTTGAGATTGAGCTTGGTCGACTCGTCTTCCAGGCCGTAGCGGATTCCCGAGTAGTAGCCGTTTTCCATATTCGGCGAAATGACGGCGAACCGGCCGCGATCGCGGAGATCGAGGTCGTCGACGACGAGGTTGCCGGAGAGTTGGTAGAGGTTGTTGTAGATGCCGCCCAGTTCGTCGAGGCTCGTTTCGTCTTGCGCCAGCAGGTAGCGAACGTAGTCGATTCCCGACTCGGCCAGTTCGCGGGCCTGCAAGCGCCGGCCCGTGAGTTCGGTGGCTTCGCGTTCGGCCAGCATCAACTGGGAGAACGTCAGGGCCGCCAGCGACAACAGGGCGACGACGACCATCACGACGACCAGGACCATGGCGCGGCGCTTGCGGGGCAGGGAAGAACGAGTCGGAACCGGCGTGTGCGTCTTCCGACGTGGAACGGCACCAAATACCGCGAAATCCGAAATCCGAAGCACGAAATCCGAAACAAAGCTCCAATGATCCAAATGCAAAGGCCTCAAACGAGCAGCCACCTTGCCGTGACTTTGCACGCCTGGAGTTGAGCCAACACAAGGGGTTTCTGGAATTGGCATTTCCGATTTTGGATTTGTTTCGGATTTCGTGCTTCGTATTTCGGATTTAGTCCGGCGAAGCGCTTGAGGATCGTTCATTGCGACATCTCCTCCGCTTCGGTGCTTCCGGTGGTTTCTTCCGAGGTGGTGTCGCTCGACTGGTCGCCTTCGGCGACGGGGAGGGCGACGGTGAGCGAGTAGACGTAGTTGGCCGACTGGTCGAGCTGCTGGGATGTTTCGTTCGAGTCTTTGGTGAACCGCTTAAGCTGTTCGCGCGGCACGATCACCATCGACACGTGGACGGCGATCGGCAGGCCGCCCATTTCGGTGCTGTCCCAGTTGTCGATCCACTGGCTGCCGTCGTAGTAGAGGAATTCGAGGTCGATCACCTCGGGGGCGATCGGTTCGAGTTCCTGGTCGGCGGAGGTGAGCGAGCCCGTATCCTCGGCCCAGCGGGTCAGGGCGTGGTCGATTTCGCGCCGCAGGAGTCCGCCGCGGTATTCTCCGCCCGCGGCCGTCAGGCCCGTTTCCTCGTGCAGCGAGTAGCCGACCGTCTTGATTCCGCTGACCCGGTCGGGCAGCAACTCCGATCCGCCCGGCAGCGTTTCGTAGTCGAATTGGTCGAGGCGGGGCGCACGCCGCACGTCGATCTGGATCCAGTCGGACTCGCCGTAGATGCCCAGGACGTATTCGTCTTCCGTTTCTGTCGTGGTGGTCGTTGTATCGGTTGTTGCGGTGCTGTCCGTGTTCTGGCCAGGAGGGGTGGTTCCGGTAGTAGCTGTAGCTGAAGGAGTGACGATCTTCGTCGAGTCGACCGGGTTGATCACGGCCACGTTTCGCAGGTCGTCGCCGATGCGGAGGAGCAGAGTCCGGGCGAGTTGGGCTTCCTCGACATTGGTTCGTCCGATTTGCAGGCATCGCAGGTGTACGTCGATGGCCGTCGCAATCGCCGCCATGACCAGCGCGGCCAGGCCCAGCGAGAGCAACACCTCGATGAGCGTGAACGCCCGCCGTCTGTTTGGTCTGACGTTTTTTGGCAACGGAGGCCGGCTCACAGCGTTTCCTCCGTTGTTTCTGTAGTCATGGTTGACGTGTCGAGCACCATTCGCGTCATGGTGAAAGAAACGGGCTTCTTCACCGTATTTGGATCCTGCGTGACGGTGACGGAAACGAGGAGGAGCCCGTCGTCGATCAGTTCCGATTGCACCGAATAGAGCCAGTTGGCGCCGACGGATTCGGAGTCGGACTCCAGCATCGAATCGGCCATGGGCTCGATCGGCATGTCGCTGACGCCGTCGGTCGACAGAAAGCCGGCCTGAAGTTCGGCCATCTTCGATTCGCAGTAGAGCTGCGCATCGGTCAGGTTGCGTGTAACGCGGGCGTTCTCCATGGAAAGACGCACCGCCTCGCCCAACACGGCCATCGAACCGCTCAGGATGGCCAGGGCGAGTACGATTTCGAGCAGGGAGAAACCCTTTCTTGCCCCTTGCCGTTGACCGCGTGTGCCACTGCTTGCCTGCAAGCAGTGCCGTGTTCTCTTTCGTGAAGAGCACTGCTTGCAGGCAAGCAGTGGCACACCTCGCTGACGGGGCACACGTCGTCGTGCAGCAGTCTGACTTGGGAGGGTTCTACTGTTGGATGGCACCGGTGGAGTCCTCGGCCGGATAGGTGTCGCCGACGGTGGTCACGCCGGTGAGCCCTCGCAGGGAGAGTTCGATACGTCGCTCATACTTGCTTTCCAGGACGAGCGTTGCCGTGGAGGTGGTGCCGTCGGGAAAGAAGAGGATCGGGTCGGAGCACTGGCCCGCATCGGCCGTTGTGTTCTCGGTCAGGGTTTCCACGGCGGTGGCCCGGGTGTCTTCTGTCACCTCGCCCTCCACGAAGCGGATATCCTTGGGTAGTTTCCGGGTCCTGGTCGAAAGCGGTTCGGCGGTCGCCACGGCGGTGGAATCGTCGAATTGGCCCTGGTTTGAGCTGGTGATGGTTTCGACGGATTCCACACCGGCCTGCGACTCGACAGTGTACTCGTCGGACTCGAAAGTGCAGCGGAAGACGTAGGTTCGTCCGGTCGACATGGCGTCGATTCTTGCCCTGACCCATGCCGTTCGCACCCTGTCGGCGGCCTTGCGGAGTCGCTGATCGGCCATGGGGCGATCCAGGGCCGGCCAGGTCATGGCTGCCAGCATGACGAGCAAGGCCAGGACGAGGAGAACCTCGATGAGCGTAGTGGCCTTGCGATCGGTTGTCGGCGATCGTCGATGCATGGGATTGGAGGACCATATGGATCCCGGGCTCTGCACGGGGACCCGGATTGTGCAGCGATTCTCCTTGAGGACCGGGCAGGGAATCGCGGTCGCGTATAGTCGCTTTTCGCTCCGCGAAAAGGCGTTTGTTCGCGGAGCGAACAACGACACTTGTTGATTCGTTGTTCCTCGCAGGTCTCGTGCGGCGCCCGGGACCTGCCTGGCATCCCTGCATCCTGGCGGTCGACCTATTCCTCGTCCACCCAGTTTCCTACGTCGTCGTCGGTGCCGTCGACCATGTCGGGCCCCATCGACCAGATGTCGGGCATGTTCTCGTCGTGCGTGCCGGGATACTCATACTGGTAGGGCTGTCCCCAGGGGTCTTTGGGAACCGGCTTCTGCAAGTACGGGCCGAGCCAGGCGTCGGGATCGACTAGATCGCTCGGAGCCTCGCGCAGGGACTCAAGGCCCTGGTCGGTGGCGGGATAGTCGCCGATATTGACCTGGTACAGGCCAAGTGCCGACTCGAAGACGCCGATCTGGGTGCGAGCGGCTTTCACATTGGCCTGTTTTCGGACAGGGCCAAGGGCCGTGAAGGCAAAGGACGCGATCACGACCAGGATCACGAGGACGAGCAACACTTCCATAAGTGTGAAGGCCCGCCGCCCACTGCGACATTGGGGGTGTTTTGTCATCTTCATTGACTCCTCCACATGTTTACGTCGTTTTTCAGAGTGTCTCACAAATGGCTCCCATTCCCAGTGCACGCCTAGATCTGCGTGCTCATCTTCAGCACCGGCAGGAGCAGCGCGATCACCAGGGTCAGGACGGCGCCGGCGAGCATCAGCAACATGATCGGTTCGATGAGACGCACGGCAATATCGAGTTGCCGCCAGGTTCGTCGTTCGAGCGAATCGGCGATATCGAGCAGCACGTTCTCCAGGGTATTCGATTCTTCGGCCACGGCCACCATCTCGACGACCATGGGCGGGAAATGCCCGCTGGCGGCCAAGGGGCCGGCCAGCGACTCGCCCCCCGAGATGTTCTCGGAGGCTTCGAGGACGGCCAGGCCCAGCACGCGGTTGCCGGTGGCGTCGGCCGAAATCTCCAGGGAGCGGACGATGGGTACGCCGTTGTGAAGCAGCGTCCCCAGCACGCGGCAGAATCGGGCCACGGCCAGGCTGAGAAAGACTTTGCCGACGATGGGCAGCCTGATGCGGACCCGGTCGAGCATCAACCGGCCCTGGTCGGTCTTGAGCCAGCGAGCCACGAATAAGCCCGCGATCACGATTCCCACCGTGATATACGGCCAGTAGGCGCCCATCACGGCGCTCGTGTTCAGCAGCATGTCCGTAACTGCCGGCAGTTCGCCGCGGGTACGGAGATCGTCGAACAGGTTCTCGAACTTGGGCACGAAGAAGATCATCAGGACGACCACCACCAGCGTCCCCACGATCCCCAGAAAAACCGGGTAGGCCAGGGCACCGGCCGTTCGCTTGCGGAGATCTTCCTGGGTCTCGGTGAAATCGGCCACTCGGGACAGGGCCTCTTCGAGAAACCCGCCCTCGCCGCCGGCGCGGATCATGCTGATCGACATTTCGCCGAAAACGCGGGGGTATCGCCCCATGGCCTCGGCAAGCGTGGCACCGTCTTCGACGTGGCGATAGACTTCTGCCAGGACTTCCTTGAGGCCCGAATGGGTCGTCTGTCGCATGAGCACCGCCAGGCTTCGTAGCAGGGGCACGCCGCTTCGCAGCAGATCGGACAACTGAGCATACATCGTGGCGCGCAGTTGGGCAGGCACCCGGCGGACGGTCGTGGGAGTACTAGCCGGCGAGTCGGCACGGACCTCGACGGGGAAAAGGGAACGTCCGGCCAGGTTGGCCAGGACCTCGCGTTCCGTCCCCGCGGTCAGCGCTCCGGTGACCTTCTCGCCTTCAGGAGTGCGGGCAATGTAGGAGAACTCTGGCATCGACTTACCCTGGTGGCAACTTCCGAATCATGGAAGCCACAAAACTCGAAATACTTGCGCACAGACCGTCAATAGGGGTTCTCCTTCGTCACCCGAACAACTTCCTCGATCGTGGTGATTCCCGAAAGGACTTTCTCCCACCCGTCCTCGCGCATGGTCATCATACCTTGCTGTCGGGCTTGTTTCTGGATCGACCAGGTGTTGGCCCGGTCGTGGGCCAGCCGGCGGATCTCTTCGGTCGTCACCAGCAACTCGAACAGGCCGATTCGCCCGCGATAGCCCAAGTGCCGGCAGGCCCGGCATCCATGGGGGCGGTAGATCTTGCCGTTGCTACCCAAGCGGTCGACGGGAAAATCGGCAGGCAGCTCGGTCGGATTCGGCTCATACTCCTCGCGGCATTCTTTGCAGAGCACGCGAAGCAGACGTTGGCCCATCACGGCTTCGAGGGTGCTGGCGACCAGGAACGGTTCGACCTGCATGTCGGTCAGACGGGTGTACGCCCCGGCGGCGTCGTTGGTGTGCAAGGTGCTGAACACCATGTGACCGGTGAGCGACGCCTGGATCGCATTCTCCGCCGTCTCCAGGTCGCGGATTTCGCCGACGAGGACCACGTCGGGGTCGTGGCGCAGGATGCTGCGGAGGCAATGGGCGAACGTCAAACCGATCTTGCTGTGTACCTGGATCTGGTTGATGCCCGCCAACTGGTATTCGACGGGGTCTTCCGTGGTGATGATCTTGGTCTCGGGCGAGCGGATCTCCAGGAGCGAGCCGTAGAGGGTGGTAGTCTTTCCGGAGCCGGTGGGGCCCACAGAGAGCACAATGCCGTGCGGCAGGTGGATGATTTCCTTGAACATCGCCAGTATGCTCGGCTGCATCCCCAACTTCTCGAGCGAGAAGTCGATCGAGCTCTTGTCCAGGAGGCGGAGCACGACGCCTTCTCCGTGGATCATGGGCAGCACGGATACACGCACGTCGACCTCGCGTCCGGCAACCTTCAATTGAATCCGCCCGTCTTGCGGCAGCCGGCGCTCCGCGATATTCATTCGGGCCATGATCTTGAGACGGCTGATGATGGCCGAACGGAATCGGTTGATCTCGGGAGGCACGGGCTGCGGGTGAAGGACGCCGTCGATGCGATAGCGGACTCTCAGCGACTCGGCTTCCGATTCGACGTGGACGTCGCTGGCTCGCGACTCCAGGGCCTCGAGCAGGATCTCGTTGACCAGGCGGATCACCGACGGCTCCTGGGCCATCTGGGAGAGTTCCGACCCGTCGGACTCGATCTCTTCCAGCAGTTCGATCGGAGAGTCGTCCGCCTGGGCGATCAGGCCTTCGATCGTCTCGCTGCCGACGCCAAAATGGGTTTTGATAAGCTTGGAGATCTCCTCGCCCGAGGCCAGCACGGGGATCACCGACTTGCCGGTGGCCGAACTGATTTCGTCCAGGGCGTAGAGATTGAAGGGGTCGCTGGTGGCGACGATCAGGGAGCCGTTGCGCTGCTCGATGGGAAAGACCGACTCGCGATGGATGAGCTTGGCCGGAAAGCCCTTGAGGAGGGAAAGATCGACCTTCGTTTCATTGAGATCGACGAAGCGTACGCCGACCTCTTCGCCCAAGGCGCGCAATGCCGCCTCTTCGGTCAGAAATCCGAGTTGTACGGCGGCCTCGTCCAGTCGCATTCCGTCGGTTTGGGCGCGTCGCGACTGCTCGAGTTGCCTGGGGTCGAGCAGGCCCTTTTTCAATAAGACTTCACCGGCTTCCATCACTCGATTCCATCATTTGGGAGGAAGGCCCAGTCCGGTGGATCTTGACGAGGCAGGCCGAAGCCATGTCGGCCTGAGCGACCACCGCCCGCCGACCGGTCGATTCCGCTGTTGAGTCGCTCCTGGAGGGGAGCCAACGCATTTCCTCGTCAAGGTTTAGCCCACCAACATCCACCATACGGCCTTACCGCTGTGTCCGTCCACTACTTTCATTCTATTTAGGAAGAAACGACGCGTCCCGGCGCCTCCTCCTCCGTAATGGGGGGGTGGCGGACCGGGACCATGGTTTGACTATCACCGACCCGAGGTCAGCGATTGGGTGGGCCTCACGGTCAGGCGTTGGGACGCCGCGGTCGACGCTCGCCGTCGCCTCGTGGCCCTCGGTCGCCCCCGCGATCACCTCGGTCGCCACCTCGATCGCCTCGGGCACCTGGGCCGCGGTCACCGCCTCGATCGCCGCCCCGGCCGAATTCGGCTCGCAACTGTTCGCGGAGTTCATCCATCTTGGCGAAGGGCTGCCCCATCATTTTGCCGAGATTCTCTTTCTGCTCGTCGGTGAGGACGCCCATCAGCTTCGTCTCCATCTCCTTCCGGAGTTCGGTGCGAATGGCACCCATCTTCTCGAAGGCAGCCCTGCGGGCGGCCTCGTCCATGTCGCGCATCGCGCTGAAGCCGCCGGGCAAGGCCGCTTCCATCTTCTCGCGGGCTGCCTCTTGATTGGCCCCCATGATGTCAGTAATCTGTTTTTTCTGCTCCTCGGTCAGCTTGAGGAAGTTGCCCACATCCTCCCGCGTCAGAGCTTCAACGCCGGCCATCTGGAGTTCGATCTCTTTGAGGCGGCCGAACTTCTCCGTGCCGACGACCTCCTCGACCTTCTTCTCCTGTGCCTTCATGCGTTCCTGCCACTGGGCCCGCATTTCCTCCATTCGAGCTCGGCGCTGTTCCTCAGAAAGCTCGCGAAAGCCCTCGAAATCGCCGCGTCCGGCTTCCATGGCCTCACGGGAGACCTCGCGGACCTTCTCATAGGTGGCCTCATCGATGCCGACCTCGGTTCGAACCACTTCCGCACGAAGCAGGTTGAGCACTCCGCCGGAGCCGCCACCGGGAGCTCGCATTCCAAAGCCGCCGAAGCCGCCCGGGCCGCCGGGACCGCCGGGGCCGCCGCGACCACGTCCACCCGGTTGGGCCATGGCCGAACCGGCAATCAACGCAACACTCATGGCAAACACCGCCACTGCCATCAAACGGGGGGTACGCTTCATCGACGAGCTCCTTTTCTTCTAGCGAAAATGCGTTTAGAGGAGAATCTTGCCGGCGACACGACACCATGCGCAGCCGGACAATCCATTTAACACCACTTCACCGGACGGGTTTCGGGGGAGCCACGATTCGACGTGGTTGCCCCGCGAGACTTGACGCCGTCGCTTTGGGCCCTGGTTCAGAAATGGGCGTTTCCCATCGCGAAGCCGGCGATTCTCCTGCCCAGATCAGGAACCCTCCTGACCGCCCGGGGTTCATAGTATGAGGGACCTCCCACAGCATACGCGAGGCATCTGCGAAAGAACACCATGGCCTTGCGGTCCGGTCTTGATAGACTAATAAATAGGCACTCCCTGCTAGGCTGCCGGTTTGGCATCTCGTCGCACAAGGCCTGCGAGCCGCTGAGACGAAATATCAAAGCTCTCTGCTGACCCTCCAATCAAGGGGTTCACCATGGCTAATTGGCTGAAATTCTCCATTTTGATGGTGAGTGTCGTTTTGTGGGCGAATCGTGTCGCTGCGCAACCGCCGTCGATGCGCGGAGATAGGGGCGGGGGTGGCGACCGCGGGGGAATGCGGGGCGGGTTTGGCGGCCCCGGGGGGATGATGCCTGGTGGGGGCCCTGGTGGATTCATGGGTGGCCCCGGTGGGCCCATGGGAGGGCCCGGCGGATTTTCACGAGGGGGCGAGGATCGTGGCGGCGGTCCGAGCGGATTCACACGGGGTGGGGGCGATCGTGGCGGCAGTTCCGGCGGCGGGGGGGATCGGAGCGGCGGGAGAGACCGAGGAGGGCGAGGATTCACCCCACCCGGCGAAGGAGGGGAGTCTGCGGAGGACCGGTTTGCCCGGTTTGAAGGGATGCTTCGCGGTTTCGACGCCAACCGGGACGGCGTGATCGATCCGAAGGAAGTGCCGGAGGATCGGCGCCGGTTTCTCGGGTTCATCGGAGAACGCATGGGGGTCGATTTCAGCAGACCCGTGGCCATTGCCAAGCTTCGCGAGAAGGCGTCCGAACAATTCGGCGGCGGCAAGAAGAAAGAACCGGAGCCGCTCGTGCCCGGCTTCGGCGTTCCCCAAGAGGCGACGGCGATACTCGCTTTCGGTGAACGGCCCCCCGAACCGACGTCGTCGGGGCGCAGTACGTCGGCCCGCGGCGGCTCCGATGACGAGCAGAACGCACGAGCGCAGGGCTTCGCCGAGATGATGATGCGCCGTTACGATCGCGACGGCAACGGCGTCCTGGAACGCGACAAGGGGGAATGGGAGGGCGTGCGGGGCGATCCCAACGAGATCGACCGCAACCACGATGGTCGGATTGACCGGGACGAAATGGTGTCACGGGTTGCTGCCTACATGGGCGGCAATCGCGGTGGTGACCGAGGTGGCGATCAAGGAGGTGATCGAGGGGGCGGTCGCGGAGGCGACGGCCGCGACGACCGTGGCGATCAGGGAGAGAATTCGCAAACTGTAAAGAAGTCTTCTCGGTTCCTCTCACCCACCGAACGGTTGCCCGAAGGGCTTCCCGACTGGTTTGAGTCGCGCGACAGCAACAAGGACGGTCAGGTCACGATGGCGGAATTCTCCAGCAGTTGGACGGACAGCGAGGCTCATCGGTATTTGAGCTACGACCTGAACGATGATGGTGTGATCACTCCTGACGAGTGTCTCGCGGCCGCAAAACAACCCGGTTTTGACGCCAAGGGGCCGCCGAGCTCCGGGCCGCCGGCTCCGGGCCCGCCAAGTTCGGGCCCGCCGAGCGAAGGCGGCGAGCCGTCGCCGGCAGGCGTTGCCAAACCCGAGGAGAAGAAGCCGGCCTCGGACGACGTACCGTGGTGGCGACGGTAGATTGCATTCCTGCCTATTCAGGCATCTGGAGCGGCTGGACTGTCGTCCACAAACGAGTTCACCGCCGCATGGTCTCGGTCAGTACGACGGCAGGCGGCACGAAGATGAAGAGGGGAAGCCACGCTCCCAATGCCGGGCTGATCCAGAGAGACGCGCCGAGTTGGCGGCAAGCGATCGTCACGATCATGAACAGCGAAACCACCGCGGCGCTGGTTCCGATCGCCAGGAACACGTTGCGATTCTCTCGCCGCAGCACGAGCGGCAACCCCAAGAAGAGCAGAGTGACGTCGAGAAACGGCTGAACCATCCGCGCGTGGATTGCCACGCGGAGGTTGGCCCCGAAGTCGAGACTGGGATTGCGCAATCCGGCGATCAGTTCGGACGTCGAAGAGTGGGCCTGCCAATTGTCTCCGCCGGAGATCTGCCGGAACGTGATGCCGCTCACCACGAAGCACTCGTCCGGCTTGAGCCAGGCGGCGTCACGAGGTGTGATCACGATCGGCTTCCGGTCGAGCAGGAGCGATTCTTTGTCGGCCAGGCCAGGGGGCTTGGAAACACCGCGCAGCAAGTAGCCGCCGGGATGATTGCCGTCAGCCGGCTTGTAGTAGGCGTTCTCGGCGGTCAGCCTCTGCCCGTATCGGCCCAGGGGAGAGGCCTGGGGGAGGCGAAGATCGGGTTTGCTGATACGCTCTTCGTTGGCGAACGTCGCTTTCCCTTGGAAGAGGATGTCGGTCAGGTTGTCGGGTGTCAGCTTCATCGGCTGACCGACGTCGCCGATAAGGTCCTGAGGCCGACGCGACAGGGGGTCACGAATCTGCGGGATGAGCAATTCACGGTTGGCGGCAGCCAGGAATGCGACGAAAACAGCCGCGACGATCACCGGCGCAGCAACGCGAGTCCTGGCGATGCCGGCGGCCATCAAGGCTGTCAGCTCGTTGTGCCGTTGAATCCAGGCCACGGTGAACATGGCTGCCACCAAGGCGAGCAATCCCGCCGTCTGGTCGAAGAAGACCGCCGTCTGGTAGCCGTAGAACGAGGCGATCAGCGAAAGGACTCCGCCGTCCTGCTCCCGGCCGCAACGGAGGAATTCCTCCAGATTCGTGAACAGGTCGAAAACCACGTAGAGCCCGAACAGGCTCAGGCAGCAGATCACGAACGTGGAGAGGAATTGCCGCAGCATATAGCGATCGATGATCCACATGATCAACTCGTCATTCCTTGACTTCAATCGAGGCGGCGAATTGCCCGGGCCAGCGATTTGACGCCGTCGCGGATACTCTCGCACGACTGGATACCGAAACTCAGCCGGATCGTATTCCGGCCGACGGGAACACCCTCCCGCGGATAGCACACTTCCCCGGGGACGTACAGGACCCCTTCCTCGACGGCACGATCGAAGAGTGGTCCCTCCAGGCCTGTGTCGATCGTTTCGGGGAGCCGCAGCCAAACGTACAATCCGCCGGCCGGCGACTCGCACCGCACCCCGTCAATGGGACGCAGGAATTCGTCGACCGCCTGGAGAGCAGCGTTCATTTTCTCCCGATAATGGTCTCGCAGCCGCTGCACGTGGGGATCGAACGCGTCTCGTGCAAACACTTCGGCCATCAAGGTCTGGTTGAAATTCGCGGATCCGAAATCCAGGTGCCCCTTCTGGGCGAGGACGGGGCCGACCAGTTCACGCGGAAGAACTCCCCAGCCCACGCGAATCCCGGGCGAGAACGACTTCGAGAAAGTCCCGGCCTGGATCACGGTGTCTCCGCCGGCGTCAAACGAGCGCAGGCTGGGGAGATCGTCGCCACGATAGCGCAACTCGCGATAGGCCACATCCTCGATCAGGTACAGGCCATGCCGGGCGGCGATGTCGACCAAGGCTGGACGCCGCCGACTGGAGACGGATACGCCCGACGGATTGTCGAAGTAGGACGTCACGTAGATCGCCTTGACTCGGCCGGCGCGACCCTGTTTCTCCAACGCGGCCAGCGTTGCCTCCACGGCTTCCGGGACGATTCCCTGTTCGTCTGCCTCCACGCCGACGGTGACTGCTCCCAGACTCTCGATGATTCCGAGAAACACAAAGTAACTCGGTGCGGCACAGAGCACGATATCGTCCGGGTCGAGCAGTACCTCGCCCACATGATGCAGGAGTTGATTGCTGCCGGAGGTGATCACGATTTGACCCAACGTCAGCCCCGCCTGTTCAGCAGTCTGTCCGTCGGCAACCAACAGGCGATCGAAAATGGCCTGGCGCAAAGGCGCGTATCCGGCGGTGGTGCCGTATTGGAGTGCCGCGCGAGCACGCTTCCCATCTGCCAGCACTGCACCCGTTGCCTTCAGCATCGTCTCGACCGGCAACCTTGTGGCATCCACAAAACCGGCGGCCAGCGAGATCAACTCGGGATGGGCAAGAGTCTTGGCCATCAGCGTACTGACGACTGTTTCGCCCTGAGCTCGACGGGCACGCTGGCTCAGGCCGCGCGACTGCGTCTCACGGCAGCGTGAAGGGGCGGTTCGTTTGACCTGGTCCGGGGACTTCTCCGCAGGATCAGCGACCATTGTGGTAAGGGTTTCCGACATTTCAGGGCGGCTTTCGTTTCGTCCGCTTGCCTGGGAAGGCGGCCCAAGCCGGGACGGTTCGGCAGCATAGGGCAGCCCGGCGGTTCAAGTCAAGATCCATCTGTTTCCAACACCTTGCCGGCACCGGACCCTTCGCTGGCGAACGGACCGACAATACGACAACGACAGAATTGCCCGCCCGCGGGTTCACGGAGGACGCGTTTCACGGCAGACGGCCCTTGCAGGAACACGAACCGCTCGGAAGAATGGGCTAGAAGTGGAGAAAGACGACTTACGGAAGGAAGGTACCTTTGGTTGGGTTGGCACGTGGGAGTTGGTGGATTCTGAACCGTCTGAAGCAGAGCGCCACCGATCTGCTTCTACCTCCTCAATGTGCCCGATGCGGCATCGACTTGCCGGAATTCGACCGGATTCCTCTGTGTGCGGATTGCCAGGCCGTCTTGTCAAATGACGACGCCTTCTGCCCTCGTTGTGGCCAGTTCGGTCAGAGGCACGGTGGCGACGGCACAGCGTGTCTGAGGTGCCGGGAGGCCAAGTTTCGGTTCGACTCGGTGATATCCCTCGGTTGGTATCGGGGCGACCTCCGCGAAGCGATCCTTACAATGAAGCGTCCCTCCGGCGAGTGTCTTTCCACGGGAATCGCCCAATTACTGGCAGTTCGGAGGGAGCATTTGTTGCGAGGATTTGACGCAGACTGCATCGTGCCGATCCCGATGTATTGGGGTCGTCGGATCTGGAGGGGAGTGAACAGCGCGCAGGTCCTTTCCGAAGAATTGTCGCGGCAAGTGGGGGTCCCCGTCCTGACGGGGGTCTTGGTTCGGAATCGCAACACACGTCCCCAGAAGGACTTAGGTCACGCTGAACGATTTCGCAACGTTCGCGGTGCCTTTTCACTCCGCAGGGGCTACGGTTTAGGGGGCACCCGAGTGATCGTGGTTGACGACGTCATGACCACGGGAGCCACATGTAACGAGGTTACGAAGGTCCTGAAGAAGGGCGGCGTGAACGCGGTTTGTGCGGTCGTCGTAGGGAGAGCAGCAACGGGGCGTTGACTGCGTTGGCCAGAGAGGCCTGGCAGGCCGGTGAGAAGGTCAAGTTAGGTTGATATGAACGCAAGGAAGAGACAACAGGATCAGGGCAAGGAAAAGGCGGGACGCTCGTCGTTTCTGCCGTTCCGGACGGCCGTGCTCCGCGGCCTGGCGGTCGTGCTTCCGCCACTGCTGACGATTGTGATCTTTCTGTGGGTGGGCGGCACCGTTCACAAATATCTCGTCGATCCTGTCATGTCGGGGACTCAGGCGATGATGTTGTGGGCGGTGGAGGATGTGAGACGCGAAGTGCCGGAAGCGAAGTTGCCGCCTGGCGAGCGAGACAGGCTGAGAAGGCTCTCAGCGGAGCAGCGAGCGACGGCCGAAGTCACGATCCGAGGCAATGCGTACCGACCAACTCGCCAGGGGGCATATATTCCGGCCGACATGCCTGCCGACTATGTCCGCCTGGACAACGGGGACTACGTTCCCAGCTATGTCTGGCTGGAACACTCCGTGGAGCAAACATTTTCGGACCGGCCCGAGGAGGCAACCGGACGCACGGTCTACGAAGTCTACGTGCGGAGCAAGTTCCTACGGCCGCACATCAGTGTTCCTTTCTTTCTGTCCCTGTTTGTCCTGGTTCTCTATTTGCTCGGCAAGTTCATGGCTGCCGGTATCGGCCGGTTCTTCTGGGGGCAGTTTGAGCGCGGCGTGAACCGGGTTCCGTTGGTCCGTAACGTGTACGGATCGGTCAAGCAGGTCAGCGATTTTGTGTTGAGCGAGCGGGAGATCGAGTACTCCCGAGTGGTCGCGGTTGAGTGGCCCCGCAAGGGCATCTGGTCCCTGGCCCTGGTAACGGGTGAGAGCTTGTTGGACATTGAGGCCGCAGCGAACGAGCCCGTGCTGTCCGTGCTGATTCCCACGTCACCCATGCCGATGACCGGGTTCACGCTAACCGTCAAGAAGAGCGAAACGGTTGATCTGAGAATCTCCTTCGACGAGGCGATTCAGTTCATCGTCAGTTGCGGCGTGGTCGTGCCTCCAAGCCAAATGCGGCATCTGGAAGCGGAGTCGAAGGAAGCGAGCGTTTCCGGCAAGGACTTGCTTCCCGAGCCGTCCGCAGCCGATCGTTCTGACACCGACGGCTAACAGGGCGGTTTCGTTTAGCCGATTCCGCGCTTTCCTATGGCCGATTCTGCCGGTTCCCCGCGGAGGAGACCGCCGATGGAATTGAGCATTCCATGGCGACGTGAATGTCTAAACGGTTGTTCGCTAAGCGATTGCGCCGTTTAACGAACGATTTCTTCAATCTGATAGCAGGCTTGGCACAATCGTTGCATACGGAGCACGACGGAATGTTGTCCGCCGAGGCGACGGCGGTGATTGATTGCAGGGGGGCGTGTTCGTGCAGTGTAATGCGAGGCGAGCATGCCATACGGGCTTTACATGTCGGCAGACGGTGCCCACGCCCAGGCGACCCGGCTCGAAGTCATAGCGCACAACCTGGCCAACGTTGAGACCACCGGTTTCAAACGCGAATTGGCCGTCCTCCAGACGCGTTATGCCGAGGAAATTGAGGAAGGCCTTGCCGAGGCGGGAGCGGGCGAGATCAACGACATCGGCGGCGGCATCGAGGTTGTGGCCACGAAGACCGACTTTGGCCAGGGACCACTCAAGGACACCGGCCTGCCCACCGATCTGGCCATTCGCGGCGAAGGTTTCTTTGTCGTGGGCAAGGACGGCGAACAGTTCCTTACACGTGCAGGCAACTTCCACGTCAACGCTCGCGGCGAGCTGGTCACCCAATATGGCGGGCAGCAATACGCGGTCCTCGACGATTCCATGGCACCCATCGTGCTGGATCGCGAGGCGCCGTGGGAGTTCACCGTGGCCGGGGCGGTCAAGCAGGCGGGGGCAACCACGAATCTCGCCCTCGTCAAGCCGCAGTCGTACGGCGATCTGGCCCGGCACGGAGAGAACGTTTTTCGTCCTCTTGCCGAGACGGCGCCGCTCGCGGGAGGCGAGCGAAGCGTCGCGCCCGGCTATCTCGAGGGCTCCGGAGTGCAGCCGACCACCGAGATGATTGCCATGATCGAGGCTTCGCGTCTTCTGGAGGCCAATCTCAACATGATGAAGAGCCAGGACGAGATGCTCGGCGGGCTCGTCAACCGCCTGATGCGCGTGTAGACGGGTCAAATCAGAATAGCGTACTCCTCGAAAGAAAAGGAAATCTGGATCCATGAGCGTCCAAACACTCTATTCCGCCGCGACCGGCATGTCGTCGATGGAGACGAAGCTCGACGTGATCGCCAACAATCTGGCGAATATCGAGACCACTGCGTTCAAGAGGGCCCGTCCGAACTTCGAAGACCTGTTCTACCGCCACTACATGCTCCCCGGGGCTCGGGACTCGGCCGGCAACTACACGGCAACGGGAATCTCGGTGGGGTTGGGAAGCCGCGTGTCAAGCATCCAGGCGGAACTCCGTCAAGGAGCCTTCAAGCAGACCAACCGCAACCTCGACGTGGCCATCGAAGGACAAGGCTTCTTCACCGTCCTCGATCCGGCCAGCGGCGAGACTCAGTATTCGCGGGCCGGCAACTTCTCGGTGAACGCCAACGGCGAGATCGTGCTGGGATCGGCAAGCACAGGCCGAATCCTCCAGCCGCCGATCACCGTTCCGGAAGATACGCTCGACATCGTCATCAGCGCCCAGGGAAACGTGAGCGTTCGCCAGCCCGGCACCCAGCAACTGACCGACGTGGGCGCGATTGAACTGGCCACCTTCGTCAACCCGGAGGGGCTGTTGCGATTGGGCGAGAATCTTTTTGCCGAGACCGACGCTTCCGGCCCGGCGACGACGGGGCCCCCCGGTGAATCGGGGATGGGAGTCCTGCGGCAGGGGAGCCTCGAGGCCTCGAATGTCGAGCCCGTTGCCGAACTGATCGATCTGATCACGACCCAAAGGGCTTTCGAGATGAATTCTCAGGCCGTTCAGGTCGGCGACGAGATGATGCAACTCGTGTCGAACTTGCGGCGCATGTAGGACGACAACGCCCTCAACCTCTCTGTTTGACCGAACCTATTATGCAACGTTTCTCAATCATTCTAATCGTTCTCATACTGTCTGCCGGAGCTGGCGATTTCGTCGCCCGTGCGGCCGAAATGCGGGTCAGACCCGAGTGCTGCCCCCAGGGGCCGATCGTGACCCTGGGAGACTTGGTTGATCTGCACTGCGATTCCGCGAGTGAAGCGGAACGGCTCGCCAAGATCGCACTGTTTCCGGCCCCGGCTGTCGGTCTGCGGCGGTATGTCTCCGCCCGCGAGATTCAGGACATGCTTCTGATTCGTGGGATCGACCTGATCGATCACCAGTTTCGGGGTGCAACCACCGTTCTCGTCGTCGGACACGAGCCACAGAGCACGCCGACGACCAATGTCCGCCTCGTCTCCGCCTCCCCACGGCTGGCCGAACAGAAGCTCCAGAAGGCCGTGAGCGAGTATCTTACACGTTCCGGCGACGAGTCGTGGCGGGTCCGATTCGATCTCAGCGAGGATGCGGCTCGATGGATCTCGGCGGCCGAGTCGCTCACGGTTGCCGGCGACCGGGAGCCTTCGGCGGGACGACAATGCTTCGAGGTCACCGTGCAGGTGGGCGACACGTCGAAGACGATCGACGTGGTGGCCGAGGTTTCTGCGGCCCCGATGTTCGTCGTGCCCGTTCGGGCCATCGCTCGTGAAACGCGGATCGAGCGGGCCGATCTGGAACTGCGCCGAGTGGATGATTCGGTCGAGACGTCCGGGACCGCGGAGCGCTTCGAGGAACTGGTGGGCAAGGAAGCCTCCCGAACTCTGCCGGCCGGGAAGCCAATCGCGCTGACGGCCGTTCGCCAGCCGGTTCTGGTCCGGCGAGGTGACGTCGTTACGGTCATCGTTCGATCGGCGGGAATCCGAGTTCGCACGCAGGCCCGGGCAAGAGACGACGGAGCCAAGGGCGAGTTGGTGGCCGTCGAGTCCCTCTCCGATCGCCGAACCTATTTCGCGCAAGTCAGCGGCATTCGCGAGGTCGAGGTCCTTGCCACCGCCGTTTCTGCCGAGCCCAGCACCACGCATTCCAACCGAGGCTGAATCCATGCATGGTTCGTTTCGTCACGCCCGTTACCTGCTTCCGCTGGCCGTCCTCGCTTTGCTGGATGTTGCCACGGCGATGGCTCAGAGTTCCAGCATGCTGGGAGATGCGAACGAACGGGGGCCGCTGCGGCTCTCGGACGTGTCGTACAGCTACGTCGAAGTCGAGCCTCCCAAGGAGTTGCGGATTCACGATCTGATCACGGTCATGGTCGACGAATCGGCCCAGGTGATCAGCGAGGGGGAGATGGATCGGCGGAAGAAGGCCGACGGTAAGTTCTCTCTGGAAGACTGGATCATTTTCGACGGACTAGCCGCCATTCCCGATCCTCAGTCGAAGGGGACGCCGAAGATTACGGGCAAGATGGAGAACAAGTACCGCGCCGAGGGCGAATTGGAGACTCGCGAATCGATGCGATTTCGAATCGCCTGCGAAATCGTCGACATTCGTCCCAACGGCACGATCGTGCTGGAAGGACGGCGTTCCATTCAAGCGAATACGGAGCAATGGGAGTTGTCGCTCACCGGGATCGCCAGGCCCGAAGACATCCTTCCCAATAATACGGTTCTCAGCGAAGACCTTGCCTCGCTGAGGATCTACAAACGCGAAGCGGGCCACGTGCGGGACGGCTACCGCCGCGGGTGGTTCCTGAGGATTCTCGATCGTTACCAACCCTTCTGAACGAGCCTGGTCGCCGCGTCTGTCAACTCACGAGTCAACTCATGAAACCGCTGGTTGCCCAATTCTGCCTCGGACTGCTGTTGGCGTCATTCTCGTTGACGCCGGCACCGGCCGGAACGAAACTGGAAAGCCTTTGCCGGATCAAAGGCCAGGAAGAGAACACGCTCCACGCGATGGGAATCGTCGTCGGTCTGAACGGCACGGGCGACGGAAGCTTCACGCCGACTCATCGCAGCCTGGCCACGATCATGGAACGCATGGGAATCCCGGTCACCATGGAGGATTTGAAGAACGCGAAGAACGTGGCCCTCGTTCACGTGACGACCACCGTGCCTCCCACCGGCGCGCGGCAGGGCGATCGGCTCGACTGTGTGATCAGCACGATTGGGTCGTGCGCAGATTTGTCCGGGGGGCGTTTAATTCTCACCCCCATGCTCGGTCCCGTGCCTTCCCAAAACGGCCAGGTCTTTGCTCTCGCCCAGGGAGACGTCACCGTCGAGAACGCTGAGCTTCCGACCAAGGGCAAGATTCTCGGCGGATGCCGGCTGGAGCACGAATTCCGCTACAACTGCGTCAATGACGGCAAGATCATGCTCGTCCTCAAACCGCAGTACGCGGAGTTCTGCGTGGCCCAGGAAGTGGCCGAGATGATCAACGGGCCGCAGATTCTTTACCAGAACAATTCGCGACTCGTGGCCAAAGCGCTCGACGCCGTGACGATCGAGGTGGAGATCCCGGGGCAGTACCTCGCCGATTCGGTGCACTTCATCACGCAACTCATGCAGCTCGAAATGACGACGGTCCCGGTCGGCCCCAGGGTCGTCATCAACGAGCGGGCGGGAACCATCGTGCTCAGCGGGAACGTGACGATCGCTCCCGTCGCCATTGCCCATCGCAATATCGTGGTCGAAACGGGTGCCGCCGCGGGTGCCGGTCCGTTCGTTGCGCTCGATCCGACCGATCCCCAGAATCCGCAACTCAAATCGCTTGTCACCTCGCTCAACGCCATCAACGTTCCGACTTCGGACATCATCGAAATCATCAAGCTGGTCAACGCCAACGGGGCGCTCGCCGGCGATCTGATCTTCGAATAGGTGGAAAGAAACGGCAGGAATCTCCCATGAACGTCAGCTCAACCGCATCACAGATCTGGCAGTCGGCTGCAATGAGCCGCGACTCGGCCTCCACGTACAACGCCGACCGGCTTGCTTCTCAGAGCGGCGAGGGGGATGCGGAGGGTACGGAGAAGCTGCGGGAAGCCTTCCAGTCGTTCGTCGGCGAAACGCTGTTCAGCCAGATGCTCAAAGCCGCGAGGAAGACTCAGAACAAGACCGCCTATTTTCACGGCGGCAGGGCGGAAGAGGTCTTTCAACAACAACTGGATCAGGTGCTGGCCGAGAAGTTCGCCAAGTCTGACGGCGGCAAATACAGTGACGCCATGTTCGAACTGTTCACCATGAAACGTAGCTAAGGCCGGCGGAAGAAGGCGAGAGACTAATGACTGCAGCAACAGGACTCGAATTGGACATAGCACGGGAAAGGTCGACGATGAGTGCCTGGGAATCGGAGTTGGCTGATTTCATGACCGATCTCTCGAGCGTTCAGAACGAGACGCTCGAAGTGCTCACCCGCAAGCGAGAATGCCTTGCCGGCATTGATACCGAAGGTCTGGCAGCACTTGCCGGTCGGGAAGAGGAGTTGATGAACCGGTTGCAGCAGTGCCTTCAGCGCCGAGCAGAATTGCTCGAGAAGGCCGACCAGCAGGGGTTGCCTGCGGATAGTATTGGGACCTTGGCGAAAGCTCTGCCTTCCGGCGGGAAGGGTAGTCTGGATAAACAGGTAAAGGAGGCGAACTGCCGGACGCGGTTGTTGCGCCACCAGAGTCTTACCAATTGGGTGCTCGTTCAAAGAACTTTGCTGCACCTCTCGCAGATGCTCGAGATCATTGCGACCGGCGGAAAAAAGAGGCCGACATATTCTAAAGACGAGGCGCCAGACTGCGGAGGCGCTTTGGTTGACAGGGTGGCTTAGTAAGAATACGGTAAGCGGCAGGTTTGCGTAGAGTAGCGATATGTCTCTGTACAGTTCAATCCGAATGGCGTCAAACACGCTGCGGGCGAATCAGATCGCCATGCAAGTGATTGGCCAGAATATCGCTAACGCCAACACGCCCGGATACCTTCGTGAAGAGGTGGTCCTCAAGCCGGCGCCGACTCAACACTACGGGGGCCTGCTTCTGGGGTTGGGCGTGGAGGTGCAGGCCGTCATTCAGAAGGTCGACTACTTCCTTGAAGACCGTCTCCGCAGCGCGACGAGCGACCGTGCCGGGAGCGAAGTCATCGAAGAGGCTTACAGTCAGTTGGAGGGGCTCGTCAACGAGCTGGGCGACACCGATTTGAGCACGTCGCTCAACAGCTTCTTTTCGAGCATCGCGGAGATCCTCAATCAGCCGGAAAGCGTGTCGGTAAGAAACCTGGCGGTTCTCGAAGGGAACAAGTTCGCCCAGGAAGTGCGGCGGTTGGCTCAGCGGGTCGGCTCGCTACGCACGGATTTGAACGATCGCGTTTACGACATGGGAGAACGCATCAACAATCTGACGAAGGAGATCCAGACACTCAATATCCAGATTGCCGAGGCCGAAGGGGGCGACTCATCGGCCAGCGACGCCGTCGGCCTGCGCGATCAGCGAATGGTCGCCCTCGAAGAACTGGCGACGCTCATCGACATTCGAGTCGAAGAGCAACCCAGCGGCGGCGTAACCGTCTATTCGGGCGGAGACTTCCTCGTCTTCGAAGGAACTCGGCGCGAAGTCGAGGTCGTGATGGATACGGATCGCGGCATTGCCGTGTCGGACATCTATCTTTCGGAAACCCATTCTCCGCTCTCGGCAACCAGCGGAGAACTCGCCGGCCTGAAACACGCCCGGGACGACGTTCTCGGCGACTTTCTCGAACATCTCGACGATTTCGCCTCGAACATCATCTTCGAATTCAACAAGGTCTTTGCCGGCGGCCAAGGCCTTCACGGATACGACCAGGTTACCAGCGAGTTTGCCGTCGACGAGACGGACGTCGCCCTGAATCAAGCCGGGCTGACGTTCACCCCGGTGAACGGTTCCTTCCAGATCATGATTCACAACCGCGACACGGGCTTGACCGAGACGACCGATATCCTCATCGACCTGAACGGCATGGGGGAAGAGACGACCCTCGAAGACCTGGTCGACCAACTCAATGCCGTCGACGGCGTTTCGGCCGGCATCACCGCTACCAACCATCTGGAGATTCGCAGCGATTCGTCGGACCAGGAACTCGCTTTCGGCAACGATACGAGTGGGATTCTGGCGGTCCTCGGGATCAATACGTTTTTCTCGGGGACCGATGCGATTTCAATGAATGTCACGGAAGCCCTGAAAGACGACCCGGCCAAGTTTGCCGCCAGCGCCGGCGGCATCGGCGCGGACACCGACAATGCGGTCATTCTCGCCGACCTGGCGGATCGTGGGATCGCCTCGCACAACGGCGATTCGATCCGGGTCATCTACTCCCGGATGACGAGCGAAGTAGCCCAAGGTTCGGCCATCGCCCACTCGGAGGCGGAAGGCAATCGCGTGTTCGAGGGAACCCTGAACGGACAGAAGCTGGCCACCAGCGGCGTCAGCATCGACGAGGAAGCCGTCAAGATGATCGCCTACCAGCATTCGTTCACGGCCGCCGCGCGGTTCATCAGCACGCTCAGCGAAATGCTCAACATGCTGGTGAATATTTAGAGCTTCCTGAGGTAGCAGGCAGATGTACAGACAGGCAGAAACCGGCGTGGACTCATGACCAGCATCATCGGAATTCCGAATACCCGCGTCAGCGATCTGTTCGTGCGCCGGCGATTGATGCAGCAGGTGCAGTTCGACCAGACGGAGATGTTCCGCCTGCAGATCCAACTGAGCACGGGGCGACGATTCGAGCGTCCCGGCGAAGATCCGGTATCGGCCGGACGCATTATGAGTCTCCAGAGTCTCCTGGAACGCAAGGAGCAAGTAAGAACCAATCTCACCACGAATCAATCGTTTCTGTCGGCGACCGACGTGGCCATGTCGAATATCTCGGGAATGGTCGCCGACGTCCGCGGAGCCGCCTTGGCCGTTATCGGGACCACGGCCAGCGAGGAACAGCGTTCGGCCGCAGCCATGCAAGTGAACGAGGCAATCCTGCAACTGATGGACGCCGGAAACCAGAACTTCCGCGGCCGCTACCTGTTCGCCGGGTCCACGACGCTCGTTCGTCCTTTCGAGATGGTCGGGCAGGGCGCTGTTTCCTACAACGGAAACGAAGACACCCTGCTGAGCTACTCCGACGTCGATCTGCTGTTCGAAACCAACGTGACCGGAAGCTATGTTTTCGGAGCGATCTCGGAACCGGTCCGGGGGAGCGTCGATCTCGACCCCGTGCTCGCCTTCGATACCCGATTGGCCGATCTCCGCGGCGGCCAGGGCATCAGCTCCGGAAGCATCGCCATCTCCGACGGAGACGATACGAGCATCATTGATATCAGCGGGGCGGCCACCATCGGCGACGTGGCCCAGTTGATCCGCGACAATCCGCCCGCCGGCCGGACGCTCGAAGTGGAGATCACCACCACCGGATTGAAGATACGGCTCAACCAGGACGAACCGGGTGACCTGTCGATCAACGAGGTCGGGCGAGGCACAACGGCCAGCCAGTTGGGCATCCTCACCGAGAGAGGCGTGGGGTTGGGAATCGTGGAAGGGGAGGATCTCGATCCCATTCTGCGCAAAACGACGAAGCTCGACGACATCCGGGGATCGCGATCCAGAGCCGTCGTGCGGGGGGCCTCCGACGACAATGATTTCATCCTCGAAGCGACGAGAAACGGCGACGACTTGAACGGCGTCACCATCCGCTTCGTCGACGATCCCGGCGTGACGCCCGGCAACGAAACCGTGAACTACGATCCCGCCACCGGCCAGATCGAAATCGGTATCGACGAGGGAAATACCGAAGCCCAGAACGTGATCGAGGCAATCAACCTGGCCAATGGAGCGGGAATCCTCCCGTTTACCGCCCGACTCGATCCGCTGGATCAGAAGATCAACCCGGGAACCGGCCTGATCGTGGCCACGCCCGTCGGGGAAGTCGCCGCCACAACCGACTACGGCAGCGGAATCGAGTTCGACCGCGACAGCGGCCTGCAAATCGAGAACGGCGGCGAAATCCACACCGTCCGCTTCAATACTGCCGAGACCGTTGAAGACCTGCTCAACATTCTCAACGGCGCCGGGGCCGGCGTGCTCGCCCAGATCAACGACGATCTGTCGGGAATCGACGTCCGTTCGCGGCTCAGCGGCGACGACTTCGCCATCGGTGAAAACGGCGGCTCGACGGCCACGGAACTGGGGCTGCGCACCTTCACCACCCAGACGCGTCTGGCGGACATGAACCACGGCTTCGGCGTCATGGATGCCGACGACGTCGGCTCTCGTGCCAAGGCCGAGTTCGACTCGGGAACCAATAGCCAGCTCATCTTGCGATCCAAAACGGCCGGCGCGGAATGGAACGATTTCCGGGTCGAATTCGTCGATTCCGGCGGCGGACCCGGCAGCGAGTCGGTGACCTGGGATACGGCGGCAAAAACCATCACCATCGGAGTGGTCCCGGACGTCACCACGGCCAACGAAGTGATCGAGCTCTTCGAGTCAACGCCCGGACCGAGCGACCAGTTCGAACTGCTCCTGGACAAGAGCCAGGACAGCACGAATAACGGCAGCGGCACCGTCAAGACGGCCGTCGAGATGACTGCCGGCGGAATCGCCGGCGGAACCGACTTCACGATCACCCGGCGCGACGGCGTCGAACTCGAAATCGATCTGGCCGGTCTGGAGACGATCGAAGAGGTGCTCCAGGCCATCAATACGCATGCGGCCAACACCGGCAGTCTGCTCACCGCGACGCTGACCGACTACGGGAACGGAATCCAACTGATCGACGAAAGCCTCGGAACCGAGCAGACCCGGGTTGACCGCAGCGAGCTGAGCACGGCCGCCATCGACCTGGGGCTCATTCCCAAGGGCGAAGAAGCTGCAACGGCGCAATACGCCGGTACGCGGGCAGCCGTTGCGATCGATTTTCCCGGGGGAGACAACGGGTTGCTGTTCCGTGCGCAGTACACGGGTACCTACGCCAACGGTTACCAGGTCGTCATCGAAGACACCGGCGTCGAGTCCTTCGTCTTCGACCAGGCCAACGACGTTTTTCGATTCACGATCGACTCGCTTGGCGGAACGACCGCTCAGGACTTGATCGATCTCTTCAACGCCGATCCCGATGCGTCGACGCTCTTCTCCTTGGAGCTTGACCCGGCAGACGGAAACGACGGCAGTGGCCCGGCTGCCGCCACCGACCCGCTGGCGCCGCCGACGACGACCGGCGGGACGGCGCCCGCCCTCACCGGTGACGATGCGAACGCGTCGGAGACGGAAGGGCTCTTCACCGCCTTGCTGCGGTTGAGATCGGCCCTGGAGAGCAACGACCTTCCGCAGATCCAGCGCGCCATGGACCTGCTCGATTCGAGCGTTACGCAGTTGAACTATGCCCGGGCCGAACTGGGCGCCAAGCAGCAAGGGCTCGACATCCTGTCGGAACGGCTTGACGCGGAGGAACTCGACCTGCGCGAAGTCCTCTCCGAGGAACACGACGTCGATATCGTCGAAGTCATCTCGAACCTCACGGCGCGCCAACTCGCTCTCGAAGCCGGCATGAAAGCGACCGCGCAAACGCTACAGATGACTCTGCTGAGCTATCTGTAGCAGCTCTCGTCGATTACTGTGCCTTTCCCGCCTTTCCCGGACCACGCTTTCTGTGCCCACCTCGAATGGCGCACCGACTTCACGTGCGACTCGTCCGTCATTGCCGCGCAGGCGGGAATCCAGAAACAACTTCACGTACATTTCGTGATTTGGATTCCTGCCTTTGCAGGAATGACGCCTTGCTGGCAATCAGCGATCTGCCCCGCACGGTTTACGCAGTGGGGCAACACCTCTCGGCCCTCGGTTGCTTATCAGGAAAGCTTCCTGAGAACGCCAGGCATCCGCAAATATCCCGCAGTCGCGAAGTTTTCCTGTTTGCCCAGTCTATCAACTCCCGATAGACGGTAAGGGTGAATTGTTGGGTCGTGCGGTAAGGAATGGAAGCCACGCGACAGGTAGAACAAGGAAGGAGGCCTCGATGCTTGTGTTGTCCAGGCAGCGCGACGAGAGCATAGTCATTGGCGATAATATCGTTGTAACGATTGTTGATATTCGTGGCGACAAAGTCCGTTTGGGGATCAACGCGCCGAGCGAGATTCCGGTCCATCGCCGGGAAATCCACGAGGCGATCCAACGCGAAAATGCACGATCGGGACAGCTTGAAACGACTGAGACGAAAACGACGTAGAGAGGGGTTGTGAGTGCTCCCCAAGCACTCCGGTTATTCCCGTTCTGATGATGAAATTGCCCTGCGGACAGGATTATCTGATCGGCAGGGTTTTTTTATTTCTTGTACGGGACGCAAGTATCCGAGAACACCCATGAGTAGCAGTTGTCCAAAAGCACGGAAATCCTCCAAGTTACCTAAAGTGCCACCGAGGGGTTTCCGATGTTGCTCGATAAGGTTCGTTGACCCGGGCTCGGCGTTAAGCCTCCCGGCTCGCCAACGTGACTGGGCAGAACAGGAATTACTAAAAACTTGATTTGTTACGTGCCGCCTTCTGGTGGAGGGTCGTGTGGTCCTTCGCAGGGGCGGTCAAGCTGGCCCGGACTGGTTGACTCCCCGCGCTCCGGTCAGACTTGGACGTAGTCCCCCTAACTGGAGGTGTCTGGCATGACCCGAATTAACACCAACGTCAGTTCCATCAACGCCCAGAAGACTCTGGCGCGGTCGAACGCTTCCTTGCAGGAATCGTTGACCCGGCTCAGCACGGGTTTGCGAATCAACTCCGGCAAGGACGACCCCGCCGGTTTGATCGCCAGCGAAGTCTTGCGGTCCGACATCGTCAGCGTTGAACGGGCGATCACCAACAGCGAACGAGCCAATCAGATGATCGCCACGGCCGACAGTGCCCTCGGCCAGGTGAGCTCGCTGCTGAACGACATTCGCGGCCTGGTCTCCGAGGCGGCGAACACCGGTGCCATGAGCTCCGAGCAGATCGCGGCCAACCAGTTGCAGATCGACTCCTCGCTCGAAGCCATCGACCGCATCGCCCAAACCACCAAGTTCCAGGGCCAGACCCTGCTGGACGGCAGCCTCGACTTCCTCACCACGGGCGTGACCGCCGGCGAACTCCAGGACGTGCGGATCGACCAGGCCAACTTCGGCTCGCTCAGCCAGATCGACGTCAACGTCGAGGTGGTTGCCCAGGCGACCAAGGCCTCGTTGAACTACGAGCACGGAGCCATTGCCGAAGACGTCGTTCTGGAAGTCGGCGGGAAGAACGGCTTTGAGGCCTTCAGCTTTGCCGCGGGCAGTACAATCGAAGACATGGCCAAGGCCATCAATCTCGTCTCCGACGCCCTCGGGGTGACGGCCGACGTGCAGACGGAAGCGACGGCCGGGTCGCTGACCGTTTCCAGCTTCGGCGCCGACAACGATATCGTGCTCACGGCGAATAACGCCGGCTTCGACGCCGGGAACATTCAGGTCAAGTATACGGCTGCCCCGGAAGGAAACAACAAGCTCACCGCCGACTACGTGCGAGGTACCGGCGGAAGCCCGGGAACTCTCAACATCAACCTGAAGACGACGGAGTGGCAACAAGCCGTTTATGAGTTCGGGTTCGACGACACGGTTGCAGATAACGCCTTTACAATAACGGCCCAAAAGGCGGGTGCGGATTATAATGGATACACATTTGTGTTCAATACGCACGCGACCACCGCCAGTTGCACGGTCGACACAGCTTCGAAGCAGGTGACAATCACGGCCGTTGTCGGTGCCATTTCCGCGACGGAGTACAAGGCGGCTGCGGAAACCAGCGACCACTTCAAGGCCCTATTTGCCTTCGACGACACGGCGGATGGCGGTGACGGCAGCGGAGATGTGGCTCCCGCCACCATCGCCGCAGCGGTAAGTCAGGCTAAGGAAGACAATCTCGGCGTCGACGGCGGGGCCATCGAGAGCACGGCGAATGATATTGTCGACTTGCTCAACAACGGTGTCGAGACGACGGATGGAACGGGACTCGCAGAGCTTCAGGCTGACCTCACGGCCTCTCTCGCTGCCACCAACGACGGACACGAGGTAGTCACCACCTTCCAGGAGGCCGCATACTACGGAACCAGCGAGGCTGACAATCGCCTCCAGTTCCTCGGTGCCGAGGGCTCGCGGAACATACGGTTCGTGGCAGAAGCCGGCAACTCGCTCGGAGTAGACCTTTCCACGGAGGCCAGGATCGAGAGTTTCTCCTCCCTGATTGTGAATCTCGGTGAAGACTCGGGGGGTACGGCCACCAGTGCCATCAAGATCACCGCGAAGAACAAGGGTGCCGACTACGACGACGTGACGGTCGTGTTTGGCGCCGACACCGGCGCCGGTACGGCCGGAGAAGGCTTCGCGGTGTGGGACGCCAAGATGAAGACGTTGACCATCTATGCCGACCACGAAGAGGACACCGTACAGGACATCATCGATTATATCCAAGCCGATCCTGTTGTCGGCCAGTATTTCCGCGCAGAAGCTTGGGGAGCGACTGCCACGGATAACGAGGTGGGAGCCTTGACCGACGGCGCTACGGTCGGCCAAACCAGCGGTGGCGTGGTGAGTGAAGGCACCATCATCGTCAACCTGGAAACCGACAGCAACGGCCTCATCAAGACGACCGCCCAGGACTTGATCGACTACTTCGATGCGGATCCCAGCGGAATCCTGGCCGATCTCGGCATCAGCGTCAGCAACGCCGAGGGGAGCGACGGCTCCGGCCTGCTCGCCGCCACGGTCGCGGATCTTACGTTTGCGACCAACGGCCAAACCGTCGAGGACGCCTATGCCACGGCAACGCTCAATACGAGCGGCGGCGAGAACGCCATGTTCGACATCACGGCCAAGATCGCCGGCAGCGCCTACGAGGGTGTGACGATCCAGTTTGAAGGAACCGCGACGGATGCGACCAAGCCGACCTTCGCTTGGGACGCCATCACGAAGACCCTCACGATCGGCATCGTCGACGGCGAAACCACGGCCGACGACATCATCGATAACGTTGATGATGACACCTACGAGAACTACAACGAGGAAGTGGACGAGTTGTTCAGCTTCGCCCTCACGCAAGACATCTACGAGTCAGGAACCAACTCCGACGGCAGCGGCCTCCTGTATATCACCGACGGTGCTACGCTCGCTAACGGAACCTCGACCACGGGAACGGCAACCGGCGTCGCCCTGCTCGGAAATTCCGACGAGGCCAATACCGGCCTGACCTTCAACGCCACCGACTACGGCTCCGATTCCTTCGTCTCGATCAAGTCCCTCAACGGCGGATCGTTCAACACCACCGACACGGCCGGCAATTCCGTCGAACGCGTCACCGGCACCGACGTCAACGCCCTGATCAACGGCGTCCGGGCCCTGGGCAAGGGTCTTGCCGCCAGCATTAATACCTCGGCCCTCGACGTTAGCTTCTCGGTCAGCGCGACCATGACCGACGGCAGCTCGAGCTCCTTCGCGATCGTCGGCGGCGGAGCGGTCTTCCAACTTGGTCCCGACGTCGTGTCGAACCAGCAGGCCCGCCTCGGCATCAGCAGCGTCAATACCGCCAAACTCGGCGGAACCGCCGGACGGCTCTACCAGTTGCGTTCGGGCAACACCGCCAGCCTCGAAAACGACACGATTGCCGCCGCGGCTATCGTTGAGGAAGCTATCACCGGCGTAGTGACCCTTCGAGGACGGCTCGGGGCCTTCCAGTCGACGACCCTCGACTCGAACATCGCCTCGCTCGAAGATACCCTCGAGAACCTGACCGAGGCCGAGAGCAATATCCGCGACGCCGACTTCGCGGCCGAGAGTGCCGCCCTGACGCGGAACCAGATTCTCGTCCAGTCGGGCATCTCGGTCTTGGCCATGGCCAACCAGAATCCGCAAGCGGTCCTCTCGCTGCTGCGGTAAACCGGCTCGGGCCCACGCCCGACCAATCGGAAAACGCAAGCCGGCCTCCCATTCGGGGGGCCGGCTTTTTTTTGCTCGCCAGAGTTGACCCGAAGCATAGGCGAGTAGTATTCATGGGTGGCACGCTCAGAGCGTAGCGATGGGCGTGGACGCTCAGGTCACCACGCCCATCGCTACGCTCTGACCGTGCCATCCAATCAGGGCCGTCGCGCACTCTGGGTAATTTGGGGTAGCGCGGTAAAGAGATATATGATAATCCTAAAGCTTCCAAGTTTCGTTCACAGATTCTTTTGGGAGCTTACAGGATGGCCAAGCTGGAAGAAACGGACGCGGTTTCGATTCGAGAGTACTTTGCGGACCTTGACGATCCACGGTCGAGTATCAACCGACTCCATTCGCTGGGCGACATCATCGTCATTTGTATCCTGGGGGTCATTGCTGGCGCGGATGGGCCAAGAGCAATCGCGACATGGGCGACGGCCCAAGAAGAATGGTTGTGCAGACATCTGGAACTTCGTCACGGGATTCCGTCGCATGACACGATTGGCCGGCTGTTGGCCCTGCTGCGCCCCGAGGCATTTCAGAAGTGTTTTCAGGAATGGATCACAAGTCTTCGGCACGAGTCGGCGGTGGATGAAACCGAACCGGAGATTGTCGCTATCGACGGGAAGACGATGAGGCGTTCGCATGACCGTCGTCGCTGCCTTGGTCCCTTGCATATGGTCAGTGCGTGGGCGGTCCGCGGCGGGATCAGTTTGGGCCAGTTGGCAACCGCGGAGAAATCGAATGAAATCATGGCTATTCCGGAACTTTTGGAGCAAATCGACATTCGCGGAACGGTCGTAACCATCGATGCTCAAGGTTGCCAACGAGCCATCGCGCGGGACATTATTAAGGGCGGCGGAGACTATGTGCTGGCGTTGAAAGGCAATCAAGCAAAGCTCTTCGAAAGTGTTCAAGATTATGTGAAGGAGATTCTGGAAAACGAGTCCCATGAATCAGAAGTCCATCGTTACCAGGAAACCATCAAAGGGCACGGCCGCATCGATACTTTGATTTACTATCACCTGCCTCTTTCGGATGCTCTTGCGAAGTTTCCGTGGAAAGGTCTGCAGACCGTTGGTGTGGCTATCCGACGTAGCGCGCAACAAGGGAAAGAAACGGTCGATACCCGTTATTACATCAGTTCGTCGAAGGTGAATGCCAAACGATTTGCCCAAGCCGTCCGCGGTCATTGGCACATTGAAAACACGCTTCACTGGTGCCTTGACGTGACGTTTCGGGAGGACGAATGCCGAGTCCGAAACCGACATGCTGCCGACAACCTGTCGTGGCTCAAACGATTTGCCATCTCGCTTCTCAAACGGCACTCTCACAAAGAAAGCGTTGCCATGAAACGTCGAATGGCCGGCTGGAATTCCGACTTCCTCGCGCAAGTCATTGGCCTGAATACCATTTAGTGTGCGTCGGCCCTGGCCATCCAATGCATGCTTCCTATGGGGGGCTTTGGCATGTTCGCCTGCAACAGACTGCGAGCGATCAGCAAAGGTCTGGGAATAACCCGGGCTGGCCAAAACAGCAAACGAAGCGTTCCCCCTCTTCGCTTGTGCCTTCCTGCCATTCCCCAGCAGGGGTAATCTGCGCAAAAGACGTAAACTGGGACTGAAGTGGAACGATTTCTATCCTCGCTTACGCGTCGGGTTAGTATGGGTGGGATGCGCCGACTTTGCGGCCTCTGGGTGAGCGAGGGCGCGTACGCAGAGCCCGAACAACCGGCAAATTGGGACCAATCCTCACAAGTAAATTGATGGGATTTACCAAAACATCCCGATCAACAGGTAGGACTGGAACCATTTTCCATTGAGGCCTGCATTGTCAATGGACGAGCCGGGCCGGCGTTTGACCGTACAGGTCACGTCGGCGGAGCGATTCGGCCGTTGGCGATGCCCACGTCAAGGATGTTCCGCGCCCCGGGCCCCTAGCCCTGAAAGCCGCGGAGCGACAGACGTTGTAAGGGAGGCGCGTCTGGCATGACTCGAATCAATACCAACGTAAGTTCGCTCAACGCCCAGAAGACTCTGGCGCGATCCAACGCCATGCTCCAGGAGTCGTTGACTCGGTTGAGCACCGGCCTGCGGATCAACACAGGCAAGGACGACCCGGCCGGCCTCATCGCCAGCGAGGTGTTGCGGAGCGACATCATCGGCGTCGAAAGGGCGATCACCAACAGCCAGCGGGCCAACCAGATGATCGCCACGGCCGACAGCGCCCTGGGACAGGTCAGTTCGCTGCTGAACGACATCCGCGGCCTGATCTCCGAGGCGGCCAACACCGGCGCTATGAGCGCCGAGCAGATCTCCGCCAATCAACTGCAGATCGATTCCTCGCTCGAAGCCATCGATCGCATCGCCCAGGTGACGCAGTTTCAGGGACGGCGGCTGCTGGACGGCAGCCTCGACTTCATCACCGAGGGAATCGATACCGAAGCGATTACCGACCTGCAGATCGATCAGGCCAATTTCGGCACGCAGCCCGAAGTCGGCGTGGCCGTCGAGGTGGTCGAGCAAGCCACGCGTGCCGAGCTGCACTACGAGCACGGCGCGATCGCCAACGACGTGGTGCTGGAGATTGGCGGGAAGAACGGATTTGAAGCCTTCAATTTCGCCGGAGGCAGCACGATCTCCGACCTGGCCAACGCGATCAATCTGGTGGCCGATGCGCTCGGAATCCGCGCCGAGGTGCAGACCGAGGCCACCCAGGGATCGATGGTTGCCTCGAGCTACGGGACGAACAACGATGTCGTCATTACGGCCACGCAGGCGGGACTCGACGAAGGCAATCTGCGAGTCAAGTACACTGCCGATCCCACCGGCGCCGCCACGCCCGGAGCCTACTACACCCCGCCCTCGGGCGAAGAGCCGGGGATGATCGAGGTGAAGCTTGCCACTCAGGCCTGGACCAAGGCCGTGTACCAGTTCGGTTTCACCGACGCCGTGGCCAACAACGCCTTCACCCTGACGGCGAAGCAGGCCGGTGCGGACTACAACGGCTATACGTTCATCTTCAACTCGACTGGAGCGGCCAGCATCAACATCAATGTGACCGGCAAGACGATCACCGTCGACGACGGCAGCTCCGGCACCGGGAACGTGGGCGCCTTGAAGACGTATTTGGACGGCAACTCGCTGTTCAGTTCGATGTTCTCGGTGGCCACAGGCGCCGACGGCGGCGCGGCCACCGGACTCGTCGGGACGGGAACGTTTGCGCCTGGCACCTATCAATCGACGACAGGCGTCGACGGCGGGACGATCACTTCGACCGCCAACGACGTGATCAACATGCTCAACACCGAGGCGACGCTCGACGGCGTGATCACGGCCGCCCTGGCCCCGGGAAGCGACGGCCACGCGACGGTAACGGCCTTCCAGGAATTCGCCTTCTACGGCAGCACCGACGCCGACAACCGTCTGCAGTTCCTCGGCCCGGAAGGGACGCGCAACATCCGTTTCGTCAGCGAACCCGGGCAGTCGCTCGGAATCGATATGACGTCGGATCCGCGAGTGCTCGACTTCGCCTCGGCCGTCTTTCAGGGAACCAATGCCAATAGCAGCTTCAAGATCTCGGCGCGGCAGAAGGGGGAGGAGTTCGACGACGTCAAAGTCGTGATCAACAACTCGGCCACCGAAGTGGCCGTCTGGGACGCTCAATCGAAGACCTTGACGCTGAACGTCAACCTTGCCGGTGCGACGAACTTGCAGAGCGTGATCAACCTGGTCAACAACAACGCCAACGTCTCCAAATACTTCCGCGCCGAGGCCTGGGGATTGGCCGACGGCACCGCGACCTTCAGCGATGCGGATCTCAACGGCGCTTCGGTGACTCTGAGCGGCGGGGTCAAGAGCGAGGGTTCGCTGATCGTCAACCTCGAGACGAATGCCGCCGGGCTGGTCAAAACGACGGCCAACGATCTGATCGACTTCTTCAACGACACGGCTTCGCACAGCGCGGCGTTCGCCGCCCTGGGAATCAGCGTCAGCAACGTGCAGGGGAGCGACGGATCGGGCGTTCTTGCCGCCACGGAGGAGGATCTCGTCTTCGCCACGTCCGGAACGGATATGCAGAACGCCAACTCCTCGGCAACCATCCTCGCGGCCAACGGCGAGGAGGCGATTTTCACGATCACGGCAAAAACCTCCGGACCGGAATACGACGGAATCACCGTCGAATTCGAGGACACGGCTTCGGCCGGCCACGAGACCGTCACCTACGACGCCACGACCAAGACGATCACCGTCTCCATCAACGCGGGGACAACCACGGCCGACATGATCGTCAAACGAATCAACGGGGAAACGGCCGGCGCGAGCGACGAGGTCAAGGAACTGTTCACCGCGGCACTGACCCAAGACCTCTACGGCATCGCGGGCCTCGATTCAAGCGGCAGCGGTCTGCTGACCGTCAACGACACCGGCACCTTCAGCGGCGGACTGGTCGACACGGGCAGCGAAAACGGCGCCGCTCTGCTCGGCAACGAAGACCAGGCCAACGTCGGCCTCAAGTTCATGGCCGTCGAATACGGCTCCGACGCGTTTGTGTCGGTCAGAGCGCTCAACGGCACCGCCTTCACCGTCGTGGACAAAGACGGCAACCGGAAGGACCGCGTCAACGGCACCGACGTCGACGCCAGAATCAACGGAATCAAGGCCGTGGGCAGCGGGCTCACCGCCTCGCTCAATACCTCGTCGCTCGACCTGAGTTTCTCGCTCGCCGACACCATCGTCGACGGCGATACGATGAGCTTCCGGATCGTGGGCGGCGGAGCCCAGTTTCAACTCGGGCCCGACGTGGTCTCCAATCAACAGGCTCGGCTGGGAATCTCCAGCGTCAATACGGCCAAGCTGGGCGGCGTCGCCGGCCGGCTGTTCGAGTTGCGATCCGGAGGCCCCAAGGATCTGGAGAACAACGTGATCGCCGCCGCCATGGTCATCGAGGAAGTGATTACGCAGGTGACGACCCTTCGTGGGCGGCTTGGGGCTTTCCAACGCACCACGCTTGAAACGAATATCGCCGCGCTCAGCGATACGCTCGAAGCACTCACCGAAGCCGAAAGCTCGATTCGCGACGCCGATTTCGCCCAGGAAAGCGCCAACCTGACGCGGAACCAGATCCTCGTTCAATCCGGCATCTCCGTGTTGACCATCGCCAACCAGAACCCGGAATCGGTCCTGTCGCTGCTACGATAGGCATGATCTCTACGATCGGCCCGCTGCAAAGAACCGGACTTGCCTCGTCTTCCGATCTTGCCGATCAGGAAGAATCGCTAAACTCCGCCGGGATTGTGAGCCGATGCGCACTCGATGAAGGCAATTTTTGCGCGTGCCCGGGCGGATGTTTCAAGGGACTTCGTTCCGGGAGGTGCAACCCCCAATGGGCGGGTAGATCATGGGTATCCAGACCACCGTCGGACTGTTCTCGGGAATCGACTACGGCACCATCGTTGATCAACTCATGGAGATCAACGCGATTCCCCGGGACAACCTGGAGACGCGTACCAAAGCTCTCACCGACGAACAGTATGCGGTCACAGAGCTGTCGGCGCTTCTGCTGTCGGTCCAGTACATCACTAACAATCTCGGGAAAACAGAACTTTTCGAGAACAAGTCGGTCGCAAGCAGCCAGCCGCAACTGCTCTCGGCGTCGGTGACCGGCAAGCCGATTGAGGGGACGTACCGCTTCACGCCGCTGCAGACGGCCCAGCAGCACCAACTGCTCACCTCGGGCGTCAAGTCCGCCACCGAATCGCTCGGCGGCGGAACGATGAGCTTTCGTTTCGGCGCCCACGCGGAGCGAGCCGTTTCTCTGGATCTGCTCAACGGCGGTGAGGGAATCGATCGCGGGAATATCCGCATCACCGATCGGAGCGGGAGTTCTGCCGAGATCGATCTCTCGACCGCCCAGACGATCGACGACGTGCTTGAAGCGATTAACGGCAGCACTCAGATCAATATGACGGCCGAAGCGAACGGCGATCGGATTCGGCTTGTCGATCATACCGGCCAGACGACGTCCAACCTCAAAGTCCAGGAGATCGGCGGGGGAACCACGGCCGACTCGCTTGGATTGGCGGGGATCGACGTTGCCGACGCCGTCGCCGACGGCGCCGACGTGATCGGACTCTCGCGAGGCCTGGAACTCGACTTCCTCAACGACGGAAACGGGGTCACGCGGGATCGTGCCCTGCCCGATATTCTCTACACGCTGCGGGACGGCACCACAGGATCGATCGATTTGACACCGATCGACACGGGCACCGCCGACACGCAAGATGAAAAGACGCTCGGCGACGTGCTTGACCGGATCAACGCGGAAGCGCCCGACAAACTTCGAGTGGAGATTTCGGGAGATGGCGAGAGGCTGGTCATCCGCGATCTGACGACCGGCGAAGGGACCTTCAAGATCGAATCATTTGCCGGCATGGCTGCCGAGGAACTGGGGATTGCCGGTGAATCGGCCGACGGCGAAATCAGCGGTCGCCGTCTTCTCGGCGGGCTCAAGTCGGTTCTCGTGTCCACCTTGGGCGGGACTGACGGGTTGGGGGAACTCGGCAGCCTGGTACTAACGGACCGATCGGGCGCCACCGACACGGTCTCGCTGGCCGGAGCCGAGACGCTCGAAGACGTGATCGAGGCGATCAACGGCGCCAACGTCGGCATCACCGCCTCGGTCAACGCCGCCAAGAACGGCATCCAGTTGACCGACACCACCGGAGCGTCGGCGAGCAACCTGATCGTGGCCAGCGGCGACACTTCGGCAACGGCCGAAAAGCTCGGGATCGCCGTCGACGAGGCCGTCGACTCGCACAACAGCGGCGACCTCCATCAGAAGGTCGTTTCGCACAACACCAAGCTGGCCGACCTGAACGGCGGCGCCGGCGTGCGGCAGGGGAAGATCCGGATTACCGACAGTGCCGGCGCGAGTTCCACTCTGGAAATCGATTCCGACGTGAAGACGATCGGCGACCTGATCCGCGAAATCAACCGGCTCGGGGCCAACGTTCACGCTGAAATCAACGAAACCGGCGACGGAATCCGGATCCGCGACCTCGCCGGCGGCGAGGGGACCCTCAGCGTCACCGAGAGCAATTCCACGACGGCGGCCGATCTGCACATTCTCGGCACGGCGACGACCAAGGAGATCGAAGGCGAAGACGTGCAGGTCATCGACGGTTCCACCACGTACAAGATCACTCTCGACGAAGATGAGTCTCTGCAGGATCTGATCGGTCGAATCAACAAGCTCGGCGGCGGCGTTCAGGCCATGAGCTTCGTCGACGGATCGCGGTCGCCCTACCGCATGTCGCTGACCAGCAGCACGAGCGGTTCGGGGGGGGCGATGGTGGTCGATATGTCGGGGCTGGGCTTCACCCTGAGCGAAACGGCCGAAGCTCGCGACGCGATCCTGGTGCTCGGTGGAGCCGAATCGGCGGCATCCGGGATCATGATGACCTCCAAGAACAACACGTTCTCGAACGTCATCGACGGCGTCAAACTGACGATCAACGAGGCGTCGACCTCCGCGGTGACAGTGAGCGTTACGACCTCCAGCACCAATCTCACTGCCAACGTGCAAACCTTTGTCGACAACTACAACCGTCTGCGCGAGAGCCTCACCAAATACACGGCGTATGACGTCGACAACGACAAACGCAGTGTCTTGACCGGCGACGCGACCGCCTTGCGGCTCGAAACCGACCTGGCCGACCTGATCAGCGGTCGCATCTTCGGAGCGGGCTCGATCCAGTCGCTCGGTGAGATCGGTATCGACGTCGCTACGGACGGCACCCTCACTTTTGATTCCACCGTACTCGCGGAGCGGTTTGCCACCGATCGCGAGGCCGTTGCCAAGTTCTTCACCGCCAAAGACGCCGGATTCTCGGCGAGATTCAAGAGTCTCGCCGATCAATTGGCGGGAGAAAAGTCGTCGCTGTTGACGAACCGGTATCTGGCGCTGGGCCAGAAGATCGAGAAGAACGAGGAGAAGATCAAATGGATGGACGAACGGTTGGAGGTGCAACGAGAGCGATTGCAGACCCAGTTCTATCAGATGGAATTGGCGATCAGCAAGATGCAAGCCAATGCGGACTATCTCAGTTCGATCAAGTATATCGGCGCCTCGGACAGTAGTGACGACGATTAGTGTGAAGAACGGGCTCTTCGAGCCCTCGATCAGTCATCCGCAAAGGAACGCTCAGGGGGCAACTCGGACTCGACTTCCCGCACGATTCTCCGAGAGGCCCGGGCCGGCGACAGCCCAGATTAACCAAAAGACCCAGGAGCCCGCTCGTGCAGTCGTCGATTCGCGACAACTATCTCGAAACCGAAGTCATGACGGCAACGCCCCAGAAGTTGCAGTACATGCTGATCGATGCGGCCATTCGCAACCTCGGACGCGGCAAACTCCTTCGCAGCGAGGGGCGGCACGAACAGGCCTGTGAGGCCCTGATCCGCGCCCAGCAAATCGTCACCCATATCCTCAGCGGGCTGAATCGAGAGGTCGACGCCGATCTGACGCGAAAAGTCACCTCCATCTACATGTTCGTGTTCCGCTCTCTCAACGAGGCGCAGATCCGGGGCGACGACTCGAAGCTCGACGAATGCATCCGCGTGTTGGAGGTCGAACGGGAAACCTGGCGTCTCCTCTGTCAGAAGCTCGAACAGGAGCAACCGACGGAGAACGACGCCGCCGGCGCGACCTTGAGCGGTCGGCTTCCACAGGTCGGCGACACCTCCACTGCCGCCAAGGGGCCGCACGCCCCCAGAATGCCGGCCCTCGACCTCTCGTCGGAACTGCTGGATGGAGAAGCGTCGACAGGGTTCTCGATCGAGGCTTGAACGGGTAGGATGGAAATCGTGACGGCTGCCGTCCGCACGCAGAAGTCCCGAACTCCCACGACCCCGGTGAGCACCCGTGAACGATTCCCGACAACTCATTTGCGTGGGGCACAGCCCCGATCCCGACGATGCCTTCATGTTCTACGCCCTGGCTAGGGGCAAGATCGATACCGGGCGGTTCCGCTTCGAGCACGAACTGGTCGATATCGAAACGCTCAACCGGCGCGCCTTTTCCGCTGAATTGGAGCTGACGGCCGTCAGCCTCCACGCCTACGCCCATCTGAGCGACCTCTACATGCTCTGCCCGTGCGGCGCCAGCATGGGGGATCGCTACGGACCCATGGTCGTCGCCCGCGAAGCCCTGTCGCTGGCCGGCCTGCGGGGCAAGACGATCGCGGTTCCCGGCACGTTGACCACGGCCTTCCTTGCCCTCAGCCTCTGCCTGGGCGGGGAATTCCCGTACGTGGTCGTGCCCTTCGATGAGATTCTCAACGTCGTCGAAGCCGGCGAATTCGACGGCCGATCGATTGACGCCGGGCTGGTCATCCACGAAGGTCAGCTCACCTACGCCGACCAGAAGCTGGAACTCGTCGTCGATACGGGCCAATGGTGGTTCGAGACGACGGGCCTGCCGTTGCCGCTGGGGGCCAATGCGATTCGCAAGGACCTGGGCCACGAGGCGATCGTCGAGGTGACGCGGCTGCTGAAGGAGAGTATTCAGTTCGGGCTCGACCACCGGGGAGAGGCTCTGGATTACGCCCTTTCATTCGGCCGGGGGCTCGATCGCGGCAAGGCCGACAGGTTCGTCGGCATGTACGTGAACGACTGGACTCTCGACTTCGGGGATCGCGGCCGGCAGGCCGTCAGGGAACTGCTCGCCCGGGGGCATGCGGCGGGAGTGATTCCAAAACTCGTCGAGCCGGAATTTGTGGAGTGATCTGGTCAAGAGAAAAGGTGACAGTCACCAAATCTGGCGGGCCGGGGTTGAATGGGGTACCTACTGTCGCTGACCCGAACGCGCAACATCTGTTACAAGTCTATTGACTCATCCCAATCTCTCCAGATTTGGTGACTGTCACCTTTCCTGGATTCCAAATAGGGCTCGAGCGTTCAGTGTCGCTTGAGCCGCAAGCTCTCTCGCAGCCACGCCCCGCAATTCGGCAAGACATTCGGCCGTGTGGCGCAGCAGCGCCGGTTCGTTTCGCTTCTGCTTACCTCGAAGGGGATGAGGTACGAGATAGGGGCTGTCGGTTTCGATCAGAAGCCGGTCCGGGGGGACGATCTTGGCGGCCTCTCGCAACGGATCGAATTTCTTGTTGGTATAGGTGACCAGCCCGGCGAAGCTGATGTGCATGCCCAGATCCAGACAGACCTCGGCAAAGGCCCGATCGCCGCTGAAGGCATGGATCACTCCCCTCAGTAGACCGCGGGCGACCGCCTGCCGCAGCATGGCGAGCGTTTCCGATTCGGCCTCGCGGCAGTGGACGATCACCGGCAGATCCCGCTTCTGGGCGAGCTGCAAGTGCCGGTCGAAGTAGTCTTGTTGTACGTCGAAGGGCGCGAAATCCCAGTAACGATCCAGGCCGGTTTCACCGAGCGCCACGGCCGACCCGGCATCGACCAGGGCAACAATCCGCTGCCAATCGCCCTCGGCGGTCTCGGCGGCGTAGTTCGGCTGGATGCCGACCGCAGCGTGAAGAATCGCGTGGTCGCCGGCCAGCCGCGCCACGGCTTCTGAGGAATCGGCACCGATCCCCGGACAGACGATTGCCTCCATGCCGGCCTCGGCGGCACGCTGGAGGACCTCGGGCAAGTCGCCGGAAAAGGACTCGTCGTCGAGATGAGCGTGGGTGTCGATCATCAGCTTGCCGTTCTCGCGGGCGCGGCCAGGGAAGTCGGATCGGGCTCAGACGGCTTGCGATTTCGTTCCTAACGCCTGCTCGATCTGTTCCGCGTGCCGCGAGGCAAGATGCCGCACCTCCCGGGCGAAGTGGTAGACCGGAGGCTGCGGGTTTTCCTCGGCGATCGCATCGGCTTCCGAAACGACCCGGCGAAGCAGTTCGAGCGAACGCTCGAGGACTCGCGGCAGGGCCACGTCGTTCCATGCCGTGAACTCGATCGGGAACTGTCCCGGGTCGACCGCGGCCCGACGTTCGCGGATCGCCTCGGCAATGTGCTCGGCAAGGGTCCGCTGCTCGCCGACGATCTGCTTGAGCAAATCGTACATCTCTTCCGGACCGCGAAACGTGACGGGCCGCACGTCGAGCGAGTAAGCGGCGAACGATCGCTTTACCAGGTAATAGAGACGGTTGAGCGCGGAGATTGTGTCGGCAGACATCATGGTTACGGCAACAGCATGGAGGCGGCGAATTGTGCTTCCGCAAACAGGGGATTCCAGAAGACTCCCAAGGCGACGAGCAGGACGGCGATCAGAGCGCAGTAGAATCCGGCATTCGACCAGATTCGTATGGTGGGGGCCGGCCGCCCTTCAGGTTCCGGATCGAGTACCATGGTCTTCACCACGCGCAGATAGTAGAACAGGCTGAAGAGCGTATTCAGCACGCCGATCACCACCAGCGAGAGCAGGCCTGCCTCATAGGTTTGGGCGAAGATGGCGAACTTGGCGGCAAACCCGGCCAGGGGCGGGAGTCCGACGAGGCTGAACATTACGACGGCCGCGCAGATCACGAAACCGGGCGAGCGGCGAGCCAGTCCGGCGTAGTCGGGCAACTGTTCGCTGCCGAGTTCGTTTCGCAGAAATGCCACCAGGGCGAAGGCGCCGAGGTTCATGAACAGATAGACGGCGATGTAGAAGCCGATCGCGGCCACGGTGAACCGCGAGGCCTCGGGATCGGTTCCCGCCAGCAAGATGGCTGCCGCCACGGGCATCAGCATGTAGCCGGCGTGGGCAATCGTCGAATAGGCGAGGAGCCGCTTCATGTTGTCCTGGCCGTAAGCCGCCAGATTGCCGAACGTGCAAGTCACCGCGGCAAACAACGCGATCAGCCAGGCGGAGTACTGCCGAGCCGGCAGGAGGGCCGCATTGCTGTCGGTGACCAAGCCCGAGACGCTCGCAGATTCGGCAGTTGCCGTGCCGGCATCTTCGGAAACGGCGTAACGGACGGGTACCGTGGTCGGCGTATCCAGCGTCGACGGCACGTGCCCCAATCCCAACGTCACTCGCAACAGCAGGGCCAGGGCCGCGGCCTTGGAGGCGATCGAAAGGAAGGCGGCCACTTCGGCCGTTGCGCCTTCGAACACGTCCGGCGTCCAGAAGTGGAACGGAACCGCCGAGAGCTTGAAGGCGAAACCGACCATGATCATCAGTCCGGCCAGGACCAGAATGGGATGGTATTCGCTGCCCGCCGAGGAACCCAGCAGTTCCGCCAGTCGAACGCTCATGGTGGGCAGGTGAGCCGTTCCCAGCGTGCCGACCAGCAGGCTGATTCCGTAGAGCATCACGCCGGCAGCACCTCCGCCGAACACGGCGAATTTCAAAGCCGCCTCGGCGCTCACTCGCCGCTCCTTGATCACGCCGACCAGCGCGTAGGAAGGCACGCTTGCCATTTCGATCCCCAGAAACACGATCAGCATGTGGTTGGCCGACACCATCAGGCACATGCCCAGCGTCGCGCCCAGGATCAGCGTATAGAATTCGGTTGCGGTCTGGCGATCGGGGGTGCCGCTCAGACGCGTGAACGAGGTGAAAAGGATCACGAACAGAAGGAGCAGGCGTCGCATGAACAGGGCGAACGAGTCGTGAACGAGCATACCCGTGAAGATCTCGACCGGCTTCTCGGGGGCATCCGTTCTCCAGGCAACAACGAACGCCGCCAGGCAACCCACCATCATGATCACGTACGCAAGGTTCGATCGCCCGCCGGAGAACATTCGCCCGAGCAGCAGCATCACGATGGTCGCGCAGAGGAGCAATTCCGGAGCGAACGCCGGAATCGACGTTCCCAGGGAATCACGCAACGAGTTCTGGACCAGTTCATAAAAGGTCACGGTTGCCCAGCCTCCTCTCGGTGCGGGCTGATCTCCCGCAGAGCCAGTTCATTCTCGGCCGGCTCTATCCGTTCAACGCTCCCGGTCTGTTTCTCGATGCCCCCGCTGTAATCGTTGCCGTATCGGGCCTGTCCCAGATCGTCGACGAGTTTGTTGACGCTCGGCGCCATGTAGTTGAAAACGGCCTTCGGATACACGCCCAGGATAATGGCAAAGGCCAGGAGCGGCGCAGCAATTGCCAGCTCGCGCTGCGTGATCGGCCTGATCTCGTCCCCGTGGGGCCCCTTGTACTCCGGCCCCAGGTAGACTCGCTGCAGGGTCCAAAGGATGTAGCCCGCGGTGAGGATCATCACCGACGCCGAAATCACCGCCAGCACCTGGCTGTAGTTCCACACCGAGAGCACCACCAGGATCTCGCCAATGAAGCCGCACAGACCGGGCAGCCCCAGGGCCGCGAAGAAGATGCCCATGGAGACGCCCGTGTAGACCGGCATTCTGCCGAACAGGCCGCCGAAATCGTCGAGGTTGCGGTGATGGACCCGTTCGTAGATCACGCCGACCAGGAAGAACATGCCGGCCGAACTGATGCCGTGGGCGATCATCTGGAACATGGCCCCGTTCATGCCCATCTTCCAGTAATCGCCGGTCATGCCGGTGCTGCCGCTGATGGACCAGACCCCGAGGCCGAGCACCACGTAGCCCATGTGGGAGACCGAACTGTAGGCCACGAGACGCTTGAAGTCGGTCTGCGCCATGGCCGCGAAGGCCCCGTAGACCATGCTGATCACGCCCAGCGTGCAGACCAGCCAGGCCAATTCGTAGGCCGCATCGGGGCAGACGGGGTAGCAGATGCGAATGATGCCGTAGCCGCCCATCTTGAGCAACACGCCGGCCAGGATCATGGAGATCGGCGTAGGGGCCTCCACGTGGGCGTCGGGCAGCCAGGTGTGCACGGGCACTGCGGGGACCTTTACCAGGAACCCGATCAACAGCAGGAGGAACGCCCACCACTGGATCGATTTGCCCCCGACCAGCAACTGCGAGAACGGCGAATTCTCCGACTGGCCCTGATGGGCCAATGCCAGGAGATTGAACGTATGCTGCGGTTCGGCCGTGCCGCTGGGATCGTATCGCTCCACCACGGTCTCATGCAGGTGAGAAGCGGCCAGTTGCGCCGGGCCCAACTGGTTCAAGTCGCTGTTGAAGTACAAGGCGAGCAGGGCCACCAGCATCAGCACGCTGCCGGCCATGGTGAACAGAAAGAACTTGATGGCGGCATACTCGCGCCGCGGTCCGCCCCAGACGCCGATGAGAAAGTACATCGGCAGCAGCATGACTTCCCAGAACACGTAGAACAGGAAGAAGTCGAGGGCCATGAACACGCCCAGCATACCCGTTTCCAGCAACAGGAAGAGGATGCAGTAGGCCTTGACGTGCTTGTCGATCGTCCAACTGGCGCCCATCGCCAGCACGCTCAGAAAAGACGTCAGCAGAATGAGCGGGAGGCTGATGCCGTCGATTCCCAACGCGTAGTAGATGTTGAACGATTCGATCCAGGGAATGCTGAACGCGTGCTGCATCTGAGCCGTCCCGAGCAGGAATCGCGCCGAGTCTGCACCCGCACCCGGTTGGCCCGGCAAGGCCAGGTACAGGGTTAAGGCCGCCACGACGAGCGTGAACGCAAGGGCAACCTGCTTGAACAGCTCGTCGCGTCCTTTGGGCAACAGACCGATCACCAAAGCCCCCACGGCGGGGAGAAAGACGATCAGGCTCAGGAGGATGGGTGGACTGGTAAGTGTCATGGTCGTGTGAACCCTTGTCGCAGGGCCGGCTTCGAGTTTGACGGGACAGGTTACAGACCTGCCCTACGGAGTGAAAGCCTTTGTTGCGACAGTTGTTTGACTTCGGTCCTTACTGAAAAAGCATCAGATTTCGGCAGACGACGATCAACAGGAACAAGGCAACGGTCGAGACGGCGATCATCACCACGTACTGACGCAACTGGCCGGTCTGAACCTGGCGCAGCCACAGGCCGATCCGGTAGGTCAGGCGTCCGATTCCGTTGGCGGCCCAATCGACCACGTAGCGATCGATGACGTCGTCGAGCCGGGCCACGGTGACGCAGAACCGGGCGGAACCATCGGCCAGCCGGTCGATCACCAGGCGGTCGAACGCGGCGGCGACTTGGGATAGCAGAAGCGTTGGCTTGACGAACGCATATTCGTAAAGCTCGTCGAAGAACCACTTGTGGATAAGGAATGCGTGAAGCGGTGCGAGCCACTTGCGCACCGTCTCCGGATTGAAGATACGAAGCAGATAGAACAACACGGCGATCGCAAAACCGGTCAGCGCCGTGCCGAAGGCGATCCACGACACCGTGCGGTGCAGCGTTTCCTCATGGGATCGATGCTCGGCCGGCAGTTCCGGATGCGCGATCTCACCGGCGAAGGAAATGCCTTCCGCCGTGCCCAAGGGGCGTGCCTGCTCCAGGAGATCGGGCAAGTTGAGCGAAGGGAGTTTCCAGCCGGCAACCACAGCAAAGAACGCCAGAATCACCAAGGGCACATACATCGAGGCCGGCGACTCGTGGGCGTGGTCGTACACGTGCTGGTTCCGCGGGCTGCCGGCAAACGTCATGAACCACAGGCGGAACATGTAGAACGCCGTGATTGCCGCGCCGCCGGCCGCCACATAGAACAGCCAGCCGTAAGTCTGGGATTGACTGGCGACCGAGAACGCCTGGGCCAGGATTGAATCCTTCGAGTAGTAGCCGCTCAGACCGAATCCCTTCATTCCCAGCATCGCGGGAATCCCGGCACCGGAGATGGCCAGGCAGCCGACCAGCATGGTCCAGGCGGTCCAGGGCATCTTCTTGCGCAGCCCGCCCATCTCGGGCATTTCGTTGGTGTGGCAGGCATGGATCACCGAGCCCGAGCAGAGGAACAAGAGGGCTTTGAAGAAGGCGTGGGTGAACAGGTGAAACAGTCCCGCGGCCCAGCCGCCCAATCCCAGAGAAAACATCATGTAGCCCAACTGGCTCACCGTCGAGTAGGCCAGGACCCGCTTGATGTCCGTGGCCGTGATCGCGATCGTGGCCGCCACGAACAGCGTGATGCAGCCCACGCAGGCGATCGTCAGCAGCACTTCGGGAGCAAACACCGGATAGAAGCGGCCGACCAGGTAAACGCCGGCGGCCACCATCGTCGCCGCGTGGATCAAGGCGCTGACCGGCGTAGGACCTTCCATCGCGTCGGGCAGCCACACGTGCAAGGGGAACTGGGCGCTCTTGCCCACGCAGCCGCAGAAGATCCCCAGTCCCGCCAGAACCAGCAGCCAGTAACCCGTTCCGACCTTCCGCAATTCCGCCACGCGCCGGCCGATCAACTCCTCGGCTTCCTCGTTGCTGGGCACCGAGGCGTAGATCGAGTTCATCTGGCTGGCTGCCGCCATTCGAATCAGGCCGTCGGGCACGATCAATTGGTGTTCGTTCTCGGCCGGCCGGACCTGGCTGAAGATCCCCTTGCGAACGGTACCGTCCGACTGGGCGACGTCGCCGAAAGAAAACGTTCCCAGAGCGCCGAACAGAATCATCAGGCCGACGATCATGCCGAAGTCGCCGACGCGGTTGACGATGAACGCCTTGTTGGCCGCCGTCGAGGCCGACTTGCGTTCGATGTAGAAGCCGATCAGCAAATACGAGCAGATGCCGACCAGTTCCCAGAAGACGAACACCATGGCGACGTTGCCGGCCACGACCAGGCCCAGCATGCTGAAGCAGAACAACGACATGTACTGGAAGAAGCGGTGGAAACGGCCGGCCCGCACCAGCGGCTTTCCGCTCGACGGCGAGGCCAGCGGGTCGGTCACGTCTTCCAGTTCCTCGTGCATGTAGCCGAAGGAGTACACGTGGATGCAGGTCGCAATCAATGAGACCATGACGAACATGCCCAAGGTCAACGCGTCGATGTAGTAGCCGATCGTCAGCCTCAGCGATCCGAATTCGGCCAGCGTGTACCAGTCGCCGGTGAGAGGTGAGGCCGTGGAACCGGTATGCGGCGCGCTTTGCTCGTGTTCGCTTCGCTCGTGTGTCGGGTCGGCCGGATCGTCCGAGGCGGCGGCATGTGTCTCGGCGTGATGAGAGGGGGTCAGCGGATGATGCCACAGCCAGCAGGCCAAGGCGAGGAGCGAGAGAAACAACGAAATCCCGATCGCTCCGGTGGCGACGTACCCCGCCTTGTGCCCGGCGCGGCCGAGACGCGGACCGGCAAACACGATCAGCGTGAACGAGGCCAGCGGCAGCAGCCAGGCGAGCAGAAGCAACAGCGGTAGCAACGTGGCGAGTTCCATCAGCCTTTCAACTCGTCCCCTTCATCGACGTCGATCGTGGCATGGGTGTTGTAGTAACAGAGCGCAATGGCCAAGGCGACGGCCGCCTCGGCGGCCGCCAGCACAATGATGAACAAGGTGATCAGATGCCCGTCGAGCCCCAGAGACAACTGCGAATCGGCTCGCAGGAAAGGGCTGGAGAAGGCCACGAAATTGACGGCCGCCCCGTTCAGCACCAGTTCGACGCCCATCAATACGCCGATCGCATTCCGCTTCGTGGCCATGCACACGATCCCGCATACGAACAGGACCGCACCCACAATGAGGTAGTGCGACAGACTCACGGGTTGACTGAGGAAACTGAGAAAGGACATGGGGTTCAGGGTTCAGGGTTCAGGGGGGCGGTGGTTGCAGGGGTACTCGCGGTCCTTCTCCGCTTTGCTCTCGCCAGGTGGGCGGCGCCGATCAGAACGACCAGCAGGTGGACGGATACGATTTCAAAGGGGAGCAGGTAACCCGACATGCCGCGGCGCAAGGTCGGGTCCTGCTGGCTCAGTTGATCGACGCGGATTCCGAGGAGGCCCATTCCCAGGGGCGCGACGGTATGGCCGGCCTCCACGGCGGGGGCGGTCTCGGCGACGGCCTTGGAAGTCCAAGCCTCGATGCCGACCACGGCCGAAAGCAGAACGATCAGCAGGGCGCCGCCGGCTAGCCCCGCCATCAGCCAGTTGGCCGAGGAGATCTTTAACGAAACGGACGGTCCCTGGACGGTCAACATCACACCGAACACGAGCAGGACCAGGGTACCGCCCACGTAGATCATCAGTTGCATGGCGCCGACGAAATCGGCCCCTGCCAGAAAATACAGGCCTGCCACAGCAGCCAGCGAAGCGATCAGGCACATGGCCATGCGTACCACGTTGGCGGATGCAACCACCGCCACGGCAAACAAGCACGTCGGTACGGCGAACAGCAGGAAGAACAGGGTATGCCAGTTGATCACGGCCGGTCTCCTCCTGGCGTCTCAACGGTCGTCCAGGCCGGTGCTTCGGCGACGGCGGCCATGGGAGTCTTTCGCGGCAGAATCCCGCCCGGTAGCGCGTAGGTCCACAGCATCACCCCGACGAACATGGCCGCGGCCAGCGGGATGCAGTATTTCAAACAGGTGGTCATCACCTGATCGATTCGCAGCCGGGGCAGCGTCCACCGCAGCCACATCATGAACGTCACTCCGAGAAATGCCTTGAACAGGAAATTGCAGGCCCCCAGCAGTTCGCCGAACCAACCTAAGATCGCGTGGTTGGAGTACGTCAATCCGAGCAAGTCGGCAATGGGAATCGGGCCGTGCCATCCGCCGAGGAACAGGATCGCCGCCAGGCCGCTGACGGCGGTCATCGAGCCGTACTCAGCCATGAAGAACACGCTCCAGCGGAATCCGGAGTACTCGGTCAGGAATCCGGCCACCAATTCGCTCTCGGCTTCGGCCAGATCGAAGGGGGCTCGATTCGTGCTTGCCACGGCGCACGTCAGATAAATGAAGAAAGTGACGAACATAAACGGGCTGTGGAAGATCATCCAGTTGATTCCCCACCCCTGCTGCATGTTCCCGATGGCAACCAGGTCGAGCGTGCCCGCGACCATCACGGGGATCAGGACGCAGATTCCGAACGGCACTTCGTAGCTGACCACCTGGGCGGCCTCGCGCATGGCCCCGTAGAGCGACCACTTCGACGCGGAGGCGTAGCCCGCCGTGATGACGCCGAAGACCTCCAGACCGGCGATCGCCAGAATGAAGAAGGCCGCCACGTTCAATTGCTGGGCAACCCAACCGTTGGAGAACGGCAACGCCAGGAACACGCAGAACGACGCGCAGAAACTGATGTAGGGAGCCAGCCGGAAGAGGATTTTGTCGGCCTGCGCCGGCATGAGATCCTCTTTGCAGAGCAGCTTGATTCCGTCGGCCGGCGATTGAAGCCAGCCGAAGCGCCCTCCCACCCGGGTCGGACCGAGCCGGTCCTGAATCCGGCCCGACACCTTCCGCTCCATCCAGGTGAACGTGGCCGCGGCAAACATCATGATCGTCAGCAGAATCAGGCACTGCATCAGCGCCACGCCGCCGTACGCCAGCCAGACGGGCAAACCGAATTGAACCAGGTAATCAGCCATCAACGGTCAATCTCTCCCAACACGATATCCAGTGAGCCGACGATTGCCGGAATGTCTGCCAACAGACATCCTCGGCAAATCTCCGAGGTGACGGAGAGGTTGCAGAAGCAACTGCTCCTCGCTCGCACTCGCCAGGGAATCGCCGTACCGTCGCTCACGACCATGAAACCCATCTGCCCTTTGGGAGCCTCGGTTTCCAGGTACGCTTCCCCCTTAGGCAACTTCTGGGTCAGCTTGATCGGCTCGCCAATCGGTCCGTCGCAACCCTGGTACTTCGCCATGGCCTGGCGAATCAATCGAATCGACTGAACGCACTCGATCATGCGGACGTAGAAGCGGTGCCAGGAATCGCCCAATACCGCCTCGGGCGGCACGGGTGGATAGTCGTCGCGATCCTGCGGATAACTCCCCTCGTGCTGGGCGATGATCTCGAAATCGTAGTCCTCGTACATCCGGGTGACGCGAGGCTCGCCGTCGCGGCGCAGGTCCCACTTCACACCGCTGCCGCGGAGCACCGGTCCCGAGCATCCGTAGGCGATCGCCGTTTCCGGAGTGAGTACGCCGACGCCTGCGGTCCGGCGAACGAAGATCTCGTTGCTCGTCAGCACGGCGTGCAACTCGGGGATCACTTCCTCGAACTCGCGCAGAAACCGCTCGCAGCGGTCGAGCCAGCCGGGAGGCAGGTCGCCCGTTACGCCGCCCATGGTGATGAAGCTGTAGGTCAACCGGGCGCCGCAAACCTCCTCAAACAGGTCGAGGATCTTCTCCCGCTCCCGGAAGCAATACAGGAAGGGCGTGAAGCTCCCCAGGTCGAGCCCGTAAGTTCCCGCGGCTACCAGGTGGCTGGCAATCCGGTTCAACTCGCACACCATCACCCGCACGTGCCTGGCACGATCCGGTATCTCCAGGTCCATCAGCTTCTCGACGGTCATCGCCCAGCCGAGATTCATGTTCATCCCGGCCAGGTAGTCCATCCGGTCTGTATAAGGGATCCATTGCCGGGGACTTATCTTCTCGCCGATCTTCTCGGCACAACGGTGCAGATAGCCGATGTGCGGAACGACGTCGGTGACGACCTCGCCGTCGGTGCGCAGCACCAGGCGCAGCACGCCGTGCGTGCTCGGGTGCTGCGGGCCCATGTTGATCAGCATCTCGTCCGTGCGGACGTCGAATTCGACCAGTTCGGGATCAACTCGTTCCATCGGCATTGTCGCTTGTCACTTCACCCGAATTCCGTGGTATTCCTGCGGCGTCTCGTAGTCTTTTCGTAGGGGATGGCCCACCCAGTCCTCGGGGCAGAGAATCCTCCGCAGGTCCGGGTGGCCGGCAAACGCGACGCCGCAGAGATCGTAGACCTCCCGCTCGTGCCAGTTGGCCGTCGGCCAAAGGTCGGCAACCGAACTCACCTCCGGCAGCCGGCCGTGGACGCCATCGCGCCAGCGGGGCAGCACGACCCGGAGCACAATCCGATGCCGGTGCTGCATGCTCGATAGGTGGTAGAGCAACTCGAGGTGCGGTTGCCAATCAGTCTTCTTCGCCTTCTTCGGATCGGGTTCCACATAATCGACGCCCGAAACGCAGTGGAGGTAGTCGAACCGCATGTCGGGATCGTCGCGCAAGAAGCGGCAGATCTCGTGCAGACCGTCCGCCGCGATCTCAAGCCACGGGTCGAGGCAATCCGTATCGGAGCGCAGAATCCGATCGCCAAACCGTTGTTTCAACCGGTCGATTATCTCGGTTGCGTTCATGAGATCCGAACTCGTCCAATCGTTCGAAGATCGCTAATCGGTTCCAACGGGTGAACCCCGCTGAGCGGGGGACGGCCGGACGGCACGTACCCAATCCAGATCGCCGCGGTACCACACGTAGGCAAACCCGACCATCAAGACGGCAAAGAAAACGGCGATATCGACCATGGCGGCCAGCGTCAGCCTGTCGGCCGTTTCGCTAACGTCGGATGGGCTGCCGGCTGCCGCCGCCGGTACACCCAATTCCGTCATCTTCAGTGGGACCGCCTCCAATTCCGCCTCCGCCGATGCCACGATCGGTTCTGCACTTCTGAGCTGTGTCACCTTTCCGAAGACGGTGGCCCAGGGGAAGAAGAACGCCACCTCCACATCAAAAACGATGAATAGGAGAGCCACGACATAGAAACGCAGGTCGAACTGCACTCGTGCCGAGCCCACGGGCGGTTCGCCGCACTCGTAGACTTCAAGCTTCTCCGGGGTCCGGTTCCTCGCCCGCAGGAACCAGCCCAGCAGCAACGCGACGAAGATCGTGGCGAAACCCACGACGACGAACAGGGCCAGGTAGGCAGCGATCAGGGTGGGCGAGGGACTCATCAGGCAAAGCCGAGCAGGTTGGCAATCGCGAAGAAGGGGGGGAAGGTCTCTTGGGGGAGGCTGCCCGACGGGATATTCTGTTATCCAAAGAAGGTGAAGAACAGCTCTCGGGCCGGCATCAAAAACGGCTTATTCTAGGCGATGCCGCCCTGTTTGCAAAGCGCCACCAGGTGAAACCGGGGGTGCCCGCCCTGTGGAGAAGCATCCGGATGCGGGGGACTGTCCCGATTCTTGTGGCAGGATGCCGCAAAAATGGGACTGTCCCCTTCCGGCCGATCACGAGCACAAAACTCCGTGCACGCTCCGGATGTGCCGACGACGCACCATCTCCGCGGTAGCCGAGTGTGAATGATTATTCGCAAGGTTCTTTGGGGGGAAACGGCTTTCCGATCGAGCCTTGAATGCGGTTTTTCTTGGTGATTCCCGAGTAGCGCACAAGTGGGGATTGCGGTTTCGGGGGAAGACCAGGATGAACCACATGCAATACGTGGCTGTTGTCGTGGAGTTCCCATGGATTGGCCCCGATAACTGATGTGTAGGCAGAGAATCGAGACCTTTGGGGACGATGAGGGTTGCGACACGTGCCGCGAACGGGGCATCATTCACTCCCTTCTTCCTGGGGCACCCTCCCGGCGGTCGCTTCCGCAAAGAGGGCTGTCTTGCGAGATCTGGCTTGTTGCACCGTTGCGCTTGGAGAGCCACTCGCTCCACATCCGTCCGGCATTTCCCTGTGTGGGAGGCGGGACCAGAACCGAAAACCACGACCAACCGAAAGCACAAAGGCCGACATCCCAGCCGCCGTGCAGGAACATCCCTCTACCATGTCCAGTTTTGCCTCTACCATCACGAACGCTTCGGCCACAGCCATCGATTGGAGAGGTCTGCGTTTCTTGTTGGTCGAAGACAACCAGGATCACCAATGGCTCATGTCGGCCGTTCTCCGTAACACGGGCGTCGAGGTTGCGGTTGTCGAATGCGGGGAAGATGCGGTGGGGCTGGTCGAGGAGACGTTTGCGGGCGGGCGTGAGTTCGACCTGATTCTGATGGACATCCGCCTTCCAACGATGGACGGCTACGAGACGACGCGCCGCGTGCGTGCGGCGGGCTATACGGGGCCCATAGTCGCAATCACTGCCAGAGCCATGGTCGAAGAAATCGAAGAGTGCCGCAGGTCGGGCTGCAATGCGTGCATTAGCAAGCCCTTCGAGCGACAGACCCTTTGGCAGACACTCGCCGATTTGCTGCCGAGGGTGGACGGGCAATCGCGGTAGACGGGAAACCGGTGTTTCAACGAACGCCGACCGGTGCAGTGGAAGACGTGCCAGACTTTGGGGGGCGGGGAGACCTGTCCCCCCAATTCCTTTGCCGGTTGCGATGCGAAAAGCGGGCTCGCCGACCATGCTGTCGGCGAGCCCGCTGATTCTTCTACGTGCCCGGCTCTGCAGGTGCCAAGCGCGTTGCCTGCACCGCCGGCAAGCTCTGTTGGGAGTGCTAGATGGCTTCCCCCGTGAACGAAGTCAGGGCCTTCATGTAATTGCCGCGTTCGAAGGCAGCCGGATCGGGGCAGTTCTCCTGGCTCATGCTCCCCTTGAGCTGCTCGACGGACTCGTATTCCTTCTCTTCCATCCATTCGGTCATACCTGCCAGGATGGTGCCGATCTTGTCGAAACCCTTCTGGTAGAGGACCGAAGCGATCATGCCGACGTCGGCCCCGGCCAGCAGGGCCTTGAGCAGCGACTTGGCGCCGTGGATACCGCTGGTGAGGGCCAGCGACGCATCGACGCGCCCGTGCAAGATGGCGATCCATCGCAGGGGCAACAACAGCTCGTTGGAGCTGCTCAGCACCAGCTTGGGCGAGATCTCCAGGTCGTCCAGATCGATATCAGGCTGGAGGAATCGGTTGAAGATCACCAGGCCGTCAGCCCCCGCCTCGGCGATTCGCTTGGCCATGTGGCCCGGCGAGCTGAAGTAGGGGCCGACCTTGACCGCCAGCGGAATCGAGAGCGATTCCTTGACGGCCCGGACGAGTTCCAGGTACTTCTCTTCGATCTCGGCTCCCGACACGCTCATGTCGGCCGCGATCAAGTAGATGTTGAGTTCCAGCGCATCGGCGCCGGCATCCTGGATCCGCTTGGCGTACTCGACCCAGCCGCCGCGGGAAACGCCGTTGAGGCTGCCGATGATGGGCATGCTCACGGCCTTTTTGGCCTCCGCGATGGCGTCCAGGTAGATATCGGGCGTCGCGCGGTACTCGGCCGGTTCCGGGAAGTAGCTCAAGGCCTCGGCGAAACTCTCCGTGCCGAAATCCTGGGCTTGCGAGTGTGCCACCTCTTCGTGAGTGATCTGCTCCTCGAACAGCGAGGGCATGACGGCGGCCGCGGCGCCGGCGTCTTCGAGTTGCTTGAGGTTGTCGATCGACTGGGTGAGCGGGCAGGCCGCCACGACCAGCGGGTTCTTCAACTCCAATCCAAGGTACTTCGTGCGAAGATCGACGCTCATGCTTGCACCTCCTTTTCGCCGCCATCACGCGTTGTGGCTGCCAGTTGCTCGTAGTAGTTCCAACGATCGTTGATGTCCTGTTGCCCGAGACGGAGCAGACGCTCGGAATCTTCGGGCTTCGAGCGAGCCAGCATGGCAAAACGAGCCTGTTGCATGGCGAAGTCCTTGAAAGCGCCCTTGGGCGGCTTGCTGTCGAGTTGGAACGGCTTCGATTTGTCGTTCGGATCGAAACGATACAGGGGCCAGTATCCGCAGGCCACCGCTTCCTTCTGCAGCGACATGCCGGTGGTCATGTTGATGCCGTGGGCGATGCAGTGGGCATAGGCGATAATCAGCGACGTGCCGCGGTAGGCTTCCGCCGCTCGGATGGCCTTGATGGCCTGGTTGGGATTGGCGCCGAGCGAGATCTGGGCGACGTAAACGTTCCCGTAGCTCATGGCCATCATGCCCAGGTCCTTCTTGCCACTCGGCTTGCCGCCGGCCGCAAATTTAGCGACGCCGCCGCGCGGCGTAGCCTTCGAAGCCTGGCCGCCGGTGTTCGAGTAGACCTCGGTGTCGAGGACCAGAATGTTCACGTCGCGCCCGGAGGCGAACACGTGATCCAGGCCGCCGTAGCCGATGTCGTAGGCCCAACCGTCGCCGCCCAGAATCCAGACGCTGCGGCGGGCCAAAAAGTCCGACGACGCCAGCAGGTCCTTCGCCTCGCGGCTGTCGATTCCGGCCAACTTGGCCTTCAGTTCGGCAACTGCCTTGCGTTGGGCTGCGATCTCCTCTTCCGTCTCCTGCTTGTTCGACAGGAGTGCATTGACGAGATTGTCGCCCAACTGGCCGCTCAGCTTCTTGAGCAACGACGCGGCATACTCGATTTGTTGATCGATGGCCAGGCGGAATCCGAAGCCGAATTCGGCGCAGTCTTCGAACAGCGAGTTCGACCAGGACGGTCCTCGCCCGTCGGCGTTCTTGGCGTAGGGCGTGCAAGGCAGGTTGCCGCCGTAGATCGACGAGCACCCGGTTGCATTCGAGCAGAGCATCCGGTCCCCGAAGAACTGGGTGATCAGCTTCAGGTAAGGCGTCTCGCCGCAACCCGCACAAGCACCGGAATACTCGAACAACGGCAGCAGCAGTTGCGAGCCCTTGATCGAATCGGCTTTGACCTGGGTGCGATCCACATCGGGAATGCTCAGGAAGAAGTCGTAGTTGGCTCGTTCCCGCTCCAGGTGATCGAGTTTGGGCTCCATGTTGATCGCCTTGCGCTTGGCGATCTCGCGGTTCTTGGCGGGGCACACGTCGACGCAAAGGCCGCAACCGGTACAATCGTCCGGCGCCACCTGGATCGACATCTTCCAGCCTTCGTACTCCTTGCCCTTCCAGTCGGTGGACAGAAAGCCCTCCGGAGCGCCTGCAAGTGCCCCGGGCGGGTAGGCCTTCATGCGGATGGCCGCGTGGGGGCAGCCTAGGGAGCAAAGACCGCACTGGATGCAGATCTCCTTGTCCCAGATGGGGATGTCCAGGGCAACCGAACGCTTTTCGTATTGGGTGGTCGCCGTGGGGAAGGTTCCGTCGACCGGCATGGCGCTCACCGGCAGTTCATCGCCGTTGCCGGCGGCGATCTCTCCCAGAACGTTCTTGACGAACGGGTCGACGTCGCCCTGGAATCCAGACAGGCGTCTGAATTTCGAGGTCACCTGGCCGGGCACCTTGACCTCGTGCAACGCGGCGATCGCTCCGTCCACGGCCGCAAAGTTCCGCTTCAGGATCGTCTCGCCCCGCTTGCCGTAAGTCTTGGTGATCGCATCCTTGATCCGGGCGATCGCCTCGGCCTCGGGAAGCACGTTGGCCAGTTTGAAGAAGCAGGTCTGCATCACTGTGTTGATGCGGAAGCCCATTTCTGCCTCGCGAGCCACGCGATAGGCGTCGACGACGAAAAGCCTGATCTTCTTGTCGAGGATCTGCTGCTGCGTCTCCAGGGGGATCTTGTCCCAGACCTCGTCCGGGCCGTAGGGGCTGTTCAGAAGGAACGTGGCGCCTTCCTCGGCCGTGCTCAGCATGTCGAGCTTCTCGATGAACACCGACTGGTGGCAGGCGACGAAGTTGGCCTTGTGCACCAGGTAAGAGCCCTTGATCGGACGCGGGCTGAATCGCAAGTGCGAGACGGTGACCGACCCGGCCTTCTTCGAGTCGTAAACGAAATAACCCTGGGCGTAGAGCGGAGTGTTCTCGCCCACAATCTTCACCGAGTTCTTGTTGGCGCCGACCGTCCCGTCGCTGCCGAGGCCGAAGAACACGGCTCGAGTCACGTCGTCGGCCTCGGTGGAGAACGACGGGTCGTAGTCAAGGCTGAGATTGGTTACGTCGTCGTTGATGCCGACCGTGAAGTGCTTCTTGGCATCGGGCTTGGCGGCTTCGTCGAAGACGCCCTTGACCATGGCCGGCGTGAATTCCTTCGACGACAGGCCGTAGCGACCGCCGATCACCCGAGGCAGACTGTCCGACCAATTCTCAACCAGGGCCGCAACCACATCCTGATAAAGTGGCTCGCCCAACGCTCCCGGCTCTTTCGTGCGGTCCAATACGGCAATCGTCTTCACGGACTTCGGCAGGGCGGCCACGAACGCCTTGCCGTCGAAGGGGCGGTAGAGCCGGACCGTCACCAGGCCCACCTTCTCTCCCTTGCCCGTCAGGTAATCGACCGTCTCCTCGACGATTCCGGCACCGGAGCACATGGCGACGATCACGCGATCAGCGTCAGGGGCGCCGGTGTAGTCGAACAAGTGGTACCGGCGTCCCGTCAGCTTGGCGAACTTATCCATCACGCCTTGGACGATCCCGGGCGCCTTGTCGTAGAACGGATTGCACGCCTCGCGTGCCTGGAAGAAGACGTCCGGGTTCTGGGCCGTTCCGCGAAGCTTGGGCCGGTCGGGGTTGAGGGCTCGATCGCGGTGGGCCTGAACCAGGTCCATGTCGATCATGCTCCTGACGTCGTCTTCGCTGAGCTGCTCGATCTTGTTCTCTTCATGCGAGGTTCGGAAACCGTCGAAGAAATGCACGAAGGGGACGCGGCTTTCCAGCGTCGACGCGTAGGCCACCAGCGCCATGTCCTGGGCCTCCTGGACGCTTGCAGCAGCCAAAAAGGCCCAGCCGGTCGAACGGCAGGCCATCACGTCGCCGTGGTCGCCGAAGATCGACAGGGCGTGAGTCGCCACCGTTCGAGCCGAGACGTGAAACACCGTCGAGGTCAGCTCGCCGGCAATCTTGAACATGTTCGGAATCATAAGCAAAAGGCCCTGAGATGCCGTAAAGGTGCATGTCAGAGCCCCAGCTTGCAGCGAGCCGTGAACGGCGCCGGCGGCGCCCGCTTCACTCTGCATCTCCACCACATGGGGAATCGTACCGAAAAGGTTCTTCTTTCCGGCCGCAGCCCAGGCGTCGGTCAGTTCGCCCATGTTGCTGGAGGGAGTGATCGGGTAAATCGCCATGACCTCGTTGCAGAGGTGAGCGATCGACGACGTCGCTTCATTGCCATCGATGGTCACGAAGCGTCTTTCTGCCACGGGTACGTCTCCTTATCGTCAGAATGGTTGAAAACAGAGGTGTGGCCGACTATTGGGGCACCAGGGCGGCAAACTCACGTCGTGCCGCCTCAGAAACAGGTCGAGACGAGGCAAGACTCCTGACCGGAGGCGGCCAATCGCCCACCTTTTCGCCAGGGCGCCAACGACTGCCTACCGGCAGCTCAGGATGCAATGCGCCATCTGCCCAACTTAGCGAATGCCACGCCATCCGACAAGTTCTACCGCCGGGGGGCCAAAAAAGGAGTTAATGACACCTTTGGTTGGCAAAAATGCGAAGAGACACTCGGCCGTTGATTCACTCCGATGTCAGAATAGCAGAATACGTATTTCTCTGCCCTTCCCCGTTGCCGACGCTGCTTGCCCCGCTTCTGCTGCTCCAGTTTGGCCACGTGGTTCTCTGAATCCAGCAGGTGGTGGTCAGCCACGAATGCGCACGGAGGTTTCTTCTACGATCCACAGCTTGCCAACAAGCGGTTCGCGCTCCAAGACGGGCAACAAGCGTTGCAGAACGGACAACACGCGTGGCTTGTCCAGCCGAGCCAGCCGCAACACGATGATGCCGGCGTAGTCGCTTGGCGGATAGGTGCGAATGTCGGCGAAGCCCAGATCGAGCGTCACGACTGCGCGCCCTTCGCGCCGGCAGACCGTCGCCAAGTTCGCATCAGGCTCGCCGATCATGCGTTGATCGCCAACGGTCACGGTGTCGTGGCCCGCGCCGGCAAACAGTTCGGCCGCCTCGGTCGGCAGGTTTTCATCGACCTTGAACTTGGGCATCAGACCGCGCCCGTGGGTAGGGGAACCATGCGTTCACGAGCGAGATCGGCGGCATAGGCCATGGCCGCTTGCACATCCTCGGCAATGAGCGATGGGTAGCTGCGCAAGATTTCGTCAGTGCCCAACCCAGCGGCCAGATTGTCGAGCACGACGGCCACCATCACGCGCGTCCCTTTGATGCACGCCTGCCCGTGGCAGATGGCTTGGTCAACGGTGATTCGCTCTCGCCACTCCATTCCAATGCCTCCTGTCGAAGAAGTGTTTACCGCCCCATTCTACCCTCTGCTTTGCGACCGGCCCAGTCACAGAACCACAACGGGCCGGCGGCCTTCCTAATCCCTTATCTTAACGTTGATCTTCCCCCATCCTGGTGGCCGTCCTGTTCCGACTGAACTCGGCCAAGAAGTGGCGATTTGCCCTGGAGCAGGAATTGTTGCCGGAGGGGGTGGAAACGGGGTCAACTCTTGACTCTTGACATAAGCGGCGTTTCAACGTAGAATCCCAGCATGGCAAGACCCGTCCGAGTCGAGTTCGAAAACGCCGTCTACCACGTCACCGCGCGAGGAAACGAGCGTAAGGACATCTATCGCGACCCAGCCGACCGCCAGCGTTTCCTCGAAACCCTCGAAGAAGCCGTCGAACGGTTCGGCCTCGTCGTTCACGCCTACTGCCTGCTCGGCAACCACTACCACCTTCTGCTCCAGACACCCCGCGCCAACCTGACTGACGCTGTCGGCTGGCTCCAGGCCACCTACAGCATCCGCTTCAATCGCCGGCACAAGCGCAGCGGGCATCTCTTCCAGGGCCGTTTCAAGGCCCACCTCGTCGAGGCCGACCTCTACGCCCGGCAGCTCCTGAAGTACATCCACCTCAACCCGGTCCGCCCGAAAGATAAACGCCGGCCTGTGCCCGTCGAGCGGCGTGCCGAACTCGCCCGTTACCGCTGGAGCAGTCACCGGGCCTACGCCGGACTGGGCCAGGCCGACGCGCCGGCCTGGTTGTGTACCGAGTGGCTCAGCTATTTCGGCCGCACCCGAAAAGCGGCCCAGGCGGCCTACCGCGACGAGATCGCCCAGATGTTCGGCCAGGTGGCTCCCTCCCCTTGGCAGGAACTCCGCGGCGGATTGGTCCTCGGCGGCCAGACGCTGTGGGAAACGGCACGCCGGGCGTTGGCTGACTCCGAAGGCGACGACGAAATCCGCTGGTCCCGGCGTGCCGGAGCCGAGGCTTTGGCCGAAGTGATCGACAAGCTTGCCGCCGAGCAGACCGATCGTCGGATCGCCATCTGGCTTCAGGTCCGCCACGGCGGCCGGCGGATGACCGAGGTAGCCAAGCTCTACGGTTATCGTGACGGCAGCGGCGTTCATCGCGTGGTACAAAGGCTGGAAGCACGGGCAAAGCAAGATCGACCGCTTGGTCGACAGCTACAGGCGTTGGTAAGCGGCCTGTCAAGAGTCCAAGAGTTGACCCCACCTCCCACCTCCTGATTTTCATGCATCATTCCTTTTCTTTGCACCCATCGGAAGCGAGATGGCGGGGTCGGTAACGGCACCTATTTTCACCGCGTAGCTTGTGCGTGCCTCGATATCCGCATCAGTCACGATGTGGATATCCAGCAACCCTTCGCTTGCATAACCGGTTCGCAGGTAATTGAATTCGCCGAGACTCAGGCTCCAGCCTTCCAGCCAGAGCGACAATTCCCGCTGTTGCTGCGGAGTGCCCCTGAAATGGATGAGCAGGTCGATATCGCTGCCCGGGCCTGAAGTTGCATTTGCCGTTGAACCGATAAGGTACATTGTCTGTACGCCGAATTGCCCGGGTTCAAGACGGAGTGCCAGCTGTTCAGCCATCCGTAAACGCCATTGCCAAAACTCTTCGTTGTGACGCTCCACGGGTTTTGCTGCAATGAGCGGTTCTGCCGTTGCCGCCGAAGGTTCATCAAAATAGCCGATAGCTTCGCACAATTCTGCGTTCATCTGAATTTTCAGTATATTTCCGTCCACACTCTCCGGGACATCTATTACACGAAGCACATCGCCGAGATACGCATAATCCGGAAGCATGTCCGGCAGAATATTCTTTGAACTGTTCAGAAACATCTTATTGAAAATGACATCCTTTTCATACGGATAGAGCGGGATATAGCGGATTCCTGCTTCAACCATGTCCTGAAAAAAATGCGTGCCGAAGGAGAGTTCAGGTTCATAAGAACCGCTTTTCAGAGCGATCTCGATCAGCACGGACGTATTGCAGATGTCAGAATAGGTGACTTGAACGCCCTGTCGTATTTCACCCCGGCTTCCCCAGCGCCCCGGCCCCATCAGGATGAAACGATGTTTGGGCAAAAGGTAGTTCAGTCTGCTCACCGCGCGTCCGATATCCACCAGAGCCTCGAGACTCGTTTGTTCCGCATAGCGCTGCGGCGATACGTAGACGATGTGGGTGATGTCGGGAATGTGACCGTTGGAGATGAATCGTTGCGCGGTAAAAAGCGTTTCGCGCTCGGGAACATCGCGTGGTATGGGGCTTGGCGCGATGTCGATTTCAGTGAACTGAGGCCGGCACTGGAGCAAAAAGAGCGAGGTGCCGTCGGAGGCGAACTCAATGTCGACCGGTGTTCTCATGCCCTCCTGCAGCGCGAGAAGAATTGCGCGCATCTGCTTGACAAAGTCAGTTTTGTTTATAAGGCCGTCGAAGGTGAATACCAGATCGTCGCGATCAACATTGAGTTCGATAGAGGAGCGGTGCTGGAACAGCCCATCCTTGAAGGCCGAGACTAGTTGACACAGGTTGGGGATATCATTTCCGTGTTTGCGTACAAAACCTTCAAGCGGCACCGTCTGGAATGTTTTTTTTTCAAGATTGATCGCGTCGATTTTTGAGGGGGAATAGTGACGTATCTCGTCGGGGCACGTATTCACCCGTAAGGCCGGTTGCCCGGGCGAAAGCAGCACCGGATAATCGTCGCCGATGCGGTCCACTGCCCGCGTGCCTAGTCCCGGAACCAGCCGAACCAGCCCGTCGTCGCGTTTGAGTCGTGGCGACCAGCGGAATTCATTGCTGCTGAATGCCACTCCCGCGAAGACCGGTGAAAAATAGGGGCCGATATGCGCCCCGACTACCTCCTGGATCATGATCCCCATTTCTTCGTGAAAATCAATCAGACCATGTTCGGAACGGTAGCGGATGGGGTCAGGCCCGAAGACCGAAGCGTAGACTTCTGCGATTGCATCTGAAAGGGCTTCCAGACGCGTCTGCCGGTCGCCCTGATTGGAGAGAAAAAGACTCTTGTATTTTCCCGAAAAAGCCGTACCTGAACGGTCTTCGAGAAGGCTTGAACTGCGCACTATGATCGGCTGGTCGCCGAAATCATCAAGCGCCTGCATGAGACCGTGCGAGATATGCACCGGAAAGCGGGCGTGTTTGAAAAGTTGTATGATGTTAGGGTATTCCAGCCGCACTTGCTCAAGGTCTTTGTATTTGATCTCATGCACATCTTCCAGGTCATTATACTGTAGAAACTCGGCCATGCAATCGGCGGTGAGATACCAGGTCTTGGGTGTTTTGACGCCTTGAAGAAGATGCTCCTGGTATGCCGCATTTTTCAGGATATGGGTGGCAAGAAACAGACCCGTGCTTTTTCCACCAAGACAACCGCTGCTGCCGACCGGATAAATGATACGGGTAACCAGATCGAAAAAATCAGACACTTTTATGTGGCGTTTTGCCAGGTTGATAAAATCGACATTGTCGGTGAAAAACCGGCGGATAAGCGATACTCTCAGGCGCATTTCCGTGGCCTGTTCAAGTGACGCCTCGCTTTCGGAAAATGACCGGAAACGAAGAATCGCATCGATTATCGTGCCCAGATCCACATTGCCGGAATCGACGGTCTTGATGAGAAAACCAAGCTTGTTCAACCGAATCCATTTGCGGAGGTTCTTAAGAATTTCGTCATCACCCATGTAGCGCGCAGCGATCGCAAACACCTGGTCGCTGATGGATAAAATGCTCTCACGCGACCGTTTCCTGCTGGGGCTGTTGGCCTCCGATGTTCTTTCGGTAGTACGTTCGGCTAAATCCTGGCCGAGCGAATCCAGCATATGGCGTGATTCTTTGATCCCGCTCCAGAAGAGATAATAGAGCAACTTTCGCGAAACGAAAAGATAGAGATTCTCGTCGGTGTGCCGCAACAAGTCGGCGATTGCCTTCCATTCCTTGCTTCCCGTTGAGGCTTGCCCCTTTTCGGCGGCATCGCGCTCGCGCAGCACGTGTTCCAGCTTTCGGTAAAACGTATTCTGGCCGATGCGGTCGGCGATAGTATGCAACAGTT